>VOFC01001314.1_pt1 | contig 42000 bp, 54 predicted proteins | sample 5384161 | NCBI WGS metagenome assembly VOFC01 (sample SAMN12384722, study PRJNA508395) | human gut metagenome | isolation source: healthy gut B | host: Homo sapiens
TACATCGAGGAACAGAAAAATCATGATTGACGAAGAATACAACAAAATTCTGAAACAATATCATAAACTTTCTAACAGGCATATCCTAGTTGTAGAAACTGATATGCCTTATCCTGATGTTCTGAAAGTCGTGGCTCTTTCTGATAAAATTCGCAAAGCTGGCAACGAGCTTGTTAGTCTTATGAGGAAGAATTACGACCAGCTCATGCGTACCAAGAAATATCGTAAACTACTAAAACTGTACGGCAATACTGAGGATAAGGACAAACGTAAAACTCTCGCTAATCAGCTCAATGATATGCAGAAATCTTATGATGTTACATGGGATTTTTGCAGGACATCCATGATTCCTATAGGCAAGAAATACAGTATAGATGCGGTGTTTGCTCTCACAAAAGCCGAAGATATATGGCGAGGTATGGAAAAATGCCTTTATGATAACGGTAAGACCACACATTTCTCAAAATACGGAGAATTACCATGCATCAGAGCAAAACAGATAAATCGTGGTATTCCGATGTTTGTTGAGGATGGTAAACTTCGATTCAAACTTAGAAAGATGCAATTCGGGATTCAAGTCAACGACAGGTTTCAGTCTGATGAAGTTAACGCCGTTTTGTCTTATCTTGAGAATCCTGACAAGATGGATGCTGATGCTGTCAATACGCTTATAGAAGAAGCCTGTTGTATAGATACTTACAGACCTTGCTATGCTACTCTTGTTCCAAGGTTGATAAGAGGTAAGTACAGAGTATATCTGCATCTGACAATAGAAGGCAAAGCTAAGTCTAAATATGATAGATTCGGCAATCCAAGACATAAATACGGTAAAGGCATGATAGGTGCTGATATAGGAACGCAGACAGTTGCCTATACTTCTGATACTGAGGTCGGACTGAAGAACCTTTCAGAGCGTGGCAACAGCATACAGACTTTTGAACGCAAGGAACGTTTATATTACCGTGCTATGGACAGGAGTAGACGGGCAACCAATCCACAGAATTACAATCCTGACGGCACTATCAAGAAAGGTAAAAAGACCTGGAAATATTCAGATCGTTATAAGAAACTGAAAGCAAAACACACTGAATCATGCCGTATAAATGCAGTAAATAGACAGCTTGCAATAAACGAAGATGCTAACTATCTGCGAAGTCTTGGAGATACATTCGTCACAGAACCTAAAAAATGCAAGCAAGCTGATGAAACGGGCTAAGAAGACTACTGTTAATAGCAAAGGCAAATTTAATAAGAAAAAGCGTTTTGGCAAATCTATAAAGAACCGTTGTCCGTCTGGATTTCAAACTACTGTTGAAAAGAAATTCAAAGTCACAGGCGGCGCATATATAGAAGTTCCGAATAATTATAGGGCAAGCCAGTACGACCACACGGCAGATGACTACATTAAGAAAAAAAGCTGTCTGATAGGCTCTACAGACTTCGAGACGGAACCTTGGTACAAAGAGATTGGTATTCCTCATTTTTGCTCTATTGTTACGACTACAGAACGCAGGATATAGACAAAGATAAATGTATTACAGATTTCGGCAGGTGCTATGACAAAGAAAAAGCCCTAATCACATGGATTAAGGCTAATCATATCAAAATACTAAACAGCGGGATTAAAGTAGCTTAATAACTCAATATTAGGGAGATTGACTATACTTCCTTATCGTAAGATAGAAATTTACCGCTAATGTGGTCGTTGGACTGCTTGGTAATGAAAGTTCTGATTCAAATAGCTTTACACTTGTAACTCCAAAGCCTGCAAATGGGGTACGTTTACAAGCTACACTTGGCAATCAGAACCCCACGGGCTTGCCCGTGAGAGCAGTCAGGCTAGTATAATACATGTGGCGAAAACCATACGCCATTACAGTCATAATTTATTATTAGTATTAGGAGAAATTGCAATGAATACATAACCTTTCTGGTTTTTTCTTGGCTGTGCTGCATATCTTATTTTTTATCTTGGAATACAGCCATACTACTTAAAGCAACAAAGCAAAAAGATAAATGCTGCTTACTATAATTCTTCGGAATTTGATTCCGGAAATAAAAATTCCGACGGTCTGCTATTGAAATTTTCCCAGCTTTTTAAAGGCAAACAAAGATACAAAGGGCTGGCTCAGAATTCCGGGAACCAATATTGATTATCCTGTCGTTCAGGGAGAAAAAAACTCCGATTTTTATCTGCACCATAATTTAAAAGGAGACACGGATAAAAATGGCTGCCTATATATTGATGCCAATTGTAATGTAGAGACTCCTACAAAAAACATTGTAATCCATGGCCACAATATGGAATCTACTCGAATGATGTTTTTTCAACTTCCAAAATATAAAGATATGGAATTTTACAAAAAGCATCCTATCCTCATATTTGACTCCATCTATGATGAATCCAAATGGAAAATCATTTCGTTTATGAGAGTCTCAGGAACTTATTCCCATAACGACGGTTTTGATTATATGCAAGGTGAATTTAATGATAATGAGGAATTTCTAGACTTTCTTCATCAAGTAGAAATGCGTTCTCTCTATCAGTGTCCTGTGACCGTAAATGAAAAAGACTCATTACTTATGCTCTCAACCTGTACCTATTAAATTGACAACTGCCGTTCTGTTGTTGTTGCCAGAAAACTTCGAAAAGGGGAATCAGAAGATGTGAACACCTCAAAAGCTTATCTGAAAAATGATGTGTTATATCCTGATGATTGGTATTCTAAATATGGTGGAAAAATGCCTGTCGCTAACTCCTTCACAGAAGACATATCTGAACACACTCTTGATTGGTATGATGGAAAACGGAAGCATTAAATTTTATTCCTTGTCGGTCAAAAAAGAAAGGATACATATCAATGCCATCCTTTCTTCCATATTTTTTATTATTTATCTGCTTTTTCTTTTTTTGTTCATAACAATACTCAATACCAACATTGAAATACCTATTATGCCAACAACAATTGCAGAAATAATTCTCTCACCTGTTTTAGGTGCATTTCCCGGTGGGTTTGTAATCACTGTTGCTGTTTCTTCCGGTAGTTCTTCCACCTCTGTTTCTTTTTGGAATTGTTGGTTCCTCTAAAATTACTGTCGTTGTCACTGCAGATGTTGTTACCGCTTCGTATGTATTCGAAAAGACTACGTCATCTGTTTTTTCCGTAGCTCCATTTTCCACTGCATATATTACAGACTTCAAACCACCATTTCCATCATTTTCAATGGAGACTGTTACCGTGTAAACAGCACTATCATAAGTAAAATGTTCTGCATTACCCGCTTCCTGAGAAATGAAATAATTATATCTTCCCGGTTTTGTATAAGTCATGGGACCAATTTCTACTTTGCCATTATCCTTAATCGTAACCTCTTTTACATCTGGCATAGGGTTTGTTTCATTTTCAGATTTAATTACCACTTTATACTCAATACCTGAAGGTACCGAATCCCCTAGTGTCTTAATCTCTACCGGAATAGAAGCGGTACAATATACCTTTTCTTCTGCATATGCCTGTGTCTGGAACAGCAGAAGTGCAACGAAACATGGAAGTAGCCGCAATATAACAAACTGTTTCATCTTGTTTTCATATTATAGTACCTCCATCTTTACTTGTTTTTTATTTATCCAACCGTCCAAACAAGACAACTCGTTCATTCGTTCCTGCTTCAGCGCAGGTTGATATTCCGATAATCTTATCATCATGATTCAGAGGAATATCACGATACTGAACTGCTTCGTCCTTAATATATTTCAAAAGGGTATCTAAATTGTCTTTACCTTGTACGGTCGGATTATAAATTTTGTTATTAAATTCCTGAGTCTCTACACACGCAAACAATGTAATCTTATATGTATCATCTAACAAAAACAATGCTCCTGTCTTGTGCTCCTGAAAATAATCATCATTTTTAAATTCAACAACATCTCCAAACATAGCACCATATTCCATATGATGACCATAAATAATTGAATAACTGTCAGTAAAATCACAAGCATTTCGATAATCTAAAAAGATAGAACCTGAAAAGGAAAAATTTACCAAATACATCTTTGTTCAAATATTCCTGATTATCTTTTCCCTGAACAACAGGATAACTAATATGGGTATCAAAAATTGTAATCCACCCAACCACATCCTTGTTCAACTTCATAAGTTCTCCTAGCGTAATGCTATTCGGCCCATCCCCAGTAGGCTGGTATTTGAGCAAATCATTGGATGAAAATGCCCCACGATATATCATTATGGTATTCCATAACGAATAACCACCATATAACAGCATAATCAGAACCAACACCATGGCTATAAAACTAAGTATTTTATTTCCAACCCTTGCACATTTTACTGCTATCCCCACCTTGATATCCTTTCCATATCACGCAATTACTTGTTTCACGTGTAAAAACTCTCACAAACTTATTCTAATTTTTTAGTATTCTGCTCTTTTCTTACGGAATAATACAAATGCTACAGCACCTGCTAAAACAACCATAAGTGCATATGGTCCGTAACTTGAAGCAAAACCTGTTGCGGAACCGGTCCTGTCATTGGTAAATGCAACTTCCTGTGTCTGTAATGAAGTTCCAGCATCAATGGTACCTGTTGCTGTTTTAATATTTCCACTTCCACCGGCCTTATTAGTACCATTCAATTTTGTCTCAAATGTTGTTTTATAGTCGTCTGCTTCTAGCTCTTTAATTGTATAGGTATCATTTTCAGTTAAACCATAAATTTTCACTGTCTCTCCATGTTTCAGTTCAATTCTTGCAGCGGTACCTTTTTTTAATTGCCGGTTGTCCTTCTAAATTATACCATTCGCCTTCTGCACCGTTAATTGTAATTTCAAAGATAAACTTTTTTATCTCTTTCACCATAGTTACCAGTTACTGTCTTACTAATAACTAAATCGTTTACTGTTCCGTCTGGCTTTGGAACTGGGTTCTCTGTATCCGGCTTATTAACACCATATGTATTTACAAAAGCTCCACTCTTTACAAGTTGCCCATCTTCTTGGTACAAGACTAAAGATGCACTTGCAATATAAAAATTGGTTCCATCTGTAGCAACAGTAACATCTAAATATCTCTCTCCGACATCATATTTAATGCCTTCATAGGTCCCCTCTTTCTGCTTTACTTTATAACGGTAAGTTCCGATACCTTCCGTTGTAAATTTATCTGCAACTAAGGTAAATGTAAGTTTTTTACTAATAGATGTCTCAGTTAAATCTTCTGCTGCCGGTGCTAATTCAATTGTTCCTGGTTTTACAGCACCTGCTGGCGCATTTTTAAACGGTGGCTTTAAATCCTTACCACCATTTGTTGCTTTTGCCTGTTCTGCTGTTAAATTAGTAACCTCAAATTCAAATGTTGTATTTGGAGCATATACATCTGCTCTCTTATACAAATTTACATCAAGTGAAGCGCTTGTTACAGGTTCTGCTGCATTCACTGTTTTCATAGTTCCCGGCAATAATGTAATTGCCATTGCCACCGTCATAACACCTGCTGCTATGCGGCTAAAGATTTTTTGTTTTTCAAATTCATAGTAACCATCCTTTCTTTTATTATTTTTTTACATATTCTATAGGTCGTACCCAAATACTACCTTTATCACAGAGATACATATGGATTATATTTCTCTGTCAGATTCATTGATATTGTTTCTCCAATCTGCCCTCCGTAATACACAATAAATTACAAATCAGCGCTTCAATTACAATTCATTTTTTCTTATAATTGTAATCACTTTTCCCTTAATCTCTTCCATTTCTACTGCGCCGAAATATCGACTGTCCTTTGCTCCCTCACGGTAATCACACAAGATAAAATATTGATTTTCTCTGAGCGTAACCGGATATGATACATTATTATCATACATAGGTGTCGAATAATATATATCATTTTCTGCAAGCAACGAACCATTAACTTTTACTTCTGCTTCATTGGTGATTTCTACCGTATCGCCATCTTTTGCAATGATTCTCCCAGTATACGAAACACCATCTTTTCAAAAATCACCACATCTCTAATGCTAAAGTTATTCTCCAAGCGATAGAAAAGCATCAAATCTCCTGCATTGATTTTCGGTGACATATCTTTATTTTTCATTGGTGTAATCCCAAAAATCACACCAAATATAATATACACCAATGCCGCCAGAAAAACCAGTCTTTCAAAGAATATGATAATTTCTTCTTTTTGAAACAGTTTCTTTCTTTTGTTTTTAATTACCTCTTCGGGATCATCTATGTCCTCTGCCTCTTTGGCGGTTCCTTTGGCATCATAAACATTCTGATATTCTTCCTGCAATTCATCCAGCTTTCGCCAAACGTCTTTTTCATCTATCCCCCGAACATTTTTTTTTCGGAACTTAAGATTTTTTAACAAGTTCGAAATATCCTTCATGTTCTTTGATGCCATAAGATTCCCTTCCCGAAAATTATTTTTTACAGTTATTCTCTTCAGCCTAACTTTCTAAATTTTCCTTTTTTCCTGCCACAAAACAAGCTACTGCCAATAATGCACAACCAAGTAAAATGATAAATGGCTTTGCTCTATTGTTCAAACCGGTAGGAGTCAGGTCACGTGTGTTGGTACATGTAGTCGATTTGTCCTCAGAAATTACTACTTTCTTAATTTCTGAATTCCACGTTGTAACATATCCTTCTGATGAATAATCATCTTCCGAAACGCTGGCAGTACAGCCATCCGGTACTACAAATTCAATGCTTTCATTATGTTTCAGACTGAAACTATATGTAGAACCATTTGACGTTACCTTTCTATCATTCGGGAAGTTGTCATCATTATAACTTACCGCCGCTTCACTCAATGTCAACGTGAAATTAAATGACTTATCCCGTTCACCAAATTTGCCTTCTACTTTCTTTGTAACTTTAATCGTACGTGTCGGCTTATAAATATTGGTGATTGTCGCTGAATTTGACTGACTTCCTTTATAAGGAATTCCGTTTGCATCAATTGAATGCTCAAATGGTTGGTTTGCATTTACTGGCAAATTAGTAATTGTTTCATTAATGCTGTCAGTAATCTGAACCAATGCATATCTATTGTTATCTTTACCATTGAATGTTCTGTCAACCTTTTCAACAACTGTATATCGGTCACCATCCTGTAAGCCTAACTCTGAAGCTTGAATCGTTCCACTTGCGAAAAGCCCTCCGGCATCATTCGCATTCACTTTTTCGATTTCTTTAAAATCACTCAGTGTTACTAATTTCTTCTGATTTCCATTTACTTTCGCTAATTCAACGGTCACCTTGTAATCCTTCGGAAGATTTTTTGCTTCCACACCCTGCACAATCTTTGTGACCGTTATAATATTTTTTACATACACAAGAACTAATGTATCATGATTAAATTCTACAGTCATCTGCCCTTTATTATTATAATAGAAGTCCTTATCGTTCATTTTTGCATTTGTTAAAGTATAGTCGGACAGATTGTAAGTTGTACCGTCTTGCTTAAAACTACTAGGAACAACTACCTTTCCACCAGGAACCGTTTTCCCCTCTATTGTATGCTCTGTTACTGTGTTTAGATTGCCATTTGCATCATATTCCTGAAGTTTATATGTTATGGAATAATTTTTTCCTCATTTCAAAGGAAACATTATCCAAAAGGTTTCCTACGGTAAGGTCTCCACCATTGCGGATTGCACTCTGTGTTTTTTTCCGCCACCCTCTACAGAAACAAAGAAGAAACGTGTTAAATGATCCTTATCTTCACTCGGCACTTTATACTTTCCTTTATGGTGTTCCCAATGCCCTGCTGCAACAGACTCGCTACGAACTTTCCATACTCTTGCCACAATTCCATCCTTGAGATTGATTTCTGTTCCCTCATCATATCCTGTGGAATTCACCAACTTATTATTATTATCCATTGCTTTCAGTTTTTGGATAAAGGTATCTGACATACCATTGTTTGGATTCAACTGCTCTGGAGTCATATATTTCCTTGCATCTCTTGCCGCCATTGCCACGACATACATCGTATTTTGATTCCAACGTCCTGCATGATCCAAATCCCAATAACACTCTGATGAAGGTGTTGTCAGAATATCTTGATACAACGCCCCGATATTCTCACAATTCAATTCAGCAAACTGATCACCATGGGTCCCATCTTTATACATTTCCTCATAAGTTACGGAAAACTGACCTTCCTGGTACTCTTTATTTACTTTCAGATTTCTACCATTAACAATTTCAATATCATGACCAACCTTGGTACCGCCATTAATACTTTGCCAGCCTGGTCCTGTTGTTTTCCAATACAGCCCCGGATATCCATTCGGATATTGCTGTTCATCCCCATTCGCGTTAAATGGGAACGACGCTCCTGATTTTCCGGTGTGCACATAATCGGATTTTCAAAGTCACCATTCTGTACATTATTATAGTAGTTTACTCTATATACCAATGACCAATCGTCTTTTCCATCTTCACTGACACGGTAATACATACCACCACCTGCATCACGAGAAACATCAAGTTTCTTTCCACCATTATACAATACCTGCATGTCATCTCTCTTCTCTGGTATATCCTGCCAGTCGTTTACGCCATCACTGCTTCTCTGCCATTTATATTTAATATTTTGGGGATCCTTCACACCCAGACAACCATCCTCTTCAATAGTGTCTACAATGGAAAGGCTATGTGCTTTTGTAATGTTAATTTTAATTTTAATTTCAAATTTAGGATCTTTCTTACCAAGATCACTTACATTGTTTGTTGTACCATAAATCTGACATCCAATCCATGTGCTAACAGAATCTTTATTTCCCAAATCCTTAATTTTATACTGAACAGTGGCTGCTTTCTGCCCACAGAATTCTAAAACATCACTATTATAATCATTTGCCCCCCACTTGTTATTATTTTTAACAAGGTTTGCATCTTTCGAATTTCCAGACCAACGTACTTTATCTTTCTCGTTATTTTCATCTTCTCCAAAATCAATATGTATATCTCTTGGATTAACGTAGAAATAGATGTAATTATTTTTGCCTGGTTCATAAACGACTTCATAAGTGTCATTTGTGGCTAATACATCTCCCTGCACCAAATCTGAATTTAATATTGTATAATCTTTTTCCGATCCATCCGCATACTTCATATGAGCCGCTTTTTCCGTTTCGGTTTTATCATATAGTTTATCGACCGGATAAATTCCGTACTTTTTCCCTTGAACATCTTTCCAATATTCCTGTAAATTCGTTTCCTTACCCCATGCTTCAAACTCCCAGATAGATAGTCCCCATGAGCTATTAGCAGCTTTCGATGACTCTATCCGAATGTAAGATGCATTTTTTCACTGTCCAGTTTAAAGCTATATCCAACTCTGGCACTGGAACTAAGATTGCCTGCTGACCCTGGATTTTTCCATCCGGTTACAGTCTTTATTGTCTCCCATGACTTTCCATCCTTCGATGTTTTAATTGTAAAGTCCTCCGGATACGCACGTTCAAATTTTAAGTCTACACTGTGTAACGCATATTCTTTTTCCAAGGTTAATCTGATACCACTGCGCATCTCCACTGATAGATCCCCATCTGGAGTCATCTTTTCCGTCAATCGCCCATGCAACTTCATTCTCGTTACTTGAACTTGCTGTTGCTGTTTTATTTACTGCCACATCTTTCACATCTGCCGGCAGTTTATCGCCTTTTTACAACAAACTCCCAAATAGACAATCCCCAACCTTTATTTTTAAGACTTGTCGCATTAATTCTGATATATCTTGCCTTTCCATGATAAGAAATATTAGAATTCCATTGGTATTTTGCATTCGGATCTGCATTCTCGGAAGGTGTCCAGCCCTTTACAGTTTCTGTAGTCGTCCATGATTTTCTGTCTCTGGAAACCTGAATTTCAAAATCCTTTGGATAGGCACGTTCAAACTTCAACATAACCTGATTGATTTCATAAATTCCCTCAAGATCTATCTCAAACCAGTTTTCATTCTGATTTGCACGACCTCCCCATCTGGAATCATCATAACCATCTACCGCTTCTTCCGGAAAGTACCTTTTATAATTATCCTTATCATTGACATCATCACTACGGTTACCACTGGTTCTGACCGGCTTATCCAATGCGATATTGGACTTATCTACCTGTCGTGTTAATTCGAAACAATCAATATTGATATACTCGTTATATTTATTGCCCGTTGTTTGGCGTCCGGCAATATATATTGTATTCTCACCTTTTGGCAATGTAATGTCCATCTCTACGGTCTTTACTACATTCCACTCTCCTGTAGACGGAGCGGAAAGTTGTTTCCATTCTCCCTTTCCTATCTTTACAAATATATCTCCATCATATTTGGTTCCATATTTAACAGCAAGCTTATATTTACCTGCATGCTGTGCATAAACATTATACCCCAGGTACTCATGTTCCTCACCTGTCAGAGTATTCCAAATAGTTGCATATTTATTTTCAGAATAAATGCCACCACCATCATCTTTTATTTTATACTGCTTATCGTCACTTTTGTTTCCGGATACATGATACTCTTCTGCTTCATGTATTCCTTCTGCTAAAGGAGAAGAAATATCAAAATAGTCTAAATTAATCTGCTGCCAGTAATCTCCTGTTCCTGCATACCATATATTACTTGCACCTGTTATATCTATGGTATTTTCTCCACGTTTTAATTCAATAACAGTGCTAACCTCTCTTACATCATTCCAATCTGCCGTTTGGTTTGCTGTAACAGATTTCCATGATCCTCCATTCAATCTGACATCAATATTCGTAGGTTTGCTGCTATCACCTGCATTATTTCTATACGCATATCCTATGGTCAACAAATATTTTCCCGGTCTTTCAGCGTATAATTTCTGTGTCAGATAGGAACGACTATCATTTCCTTCATCATTCAGAGGATAGGAATTTAAGTTGCCAACATATCCACTTCCTGAAAACTTTTTATTCCAATCATTATCTGCATTGATATCAACTTTAGCCGGATTCTTTGCACCGCCTTGTGTATATGAATCAGCATGTTCTGCTTCATGTCTGCCTTCTGCCGGCACTTCTATTGCCACAAGGTCAAAATAATCCAGATTGACCCACTGCCAATTATTGGTATCACCATACCACACATTGCGCGCACCTGTAACATCAATCTTATTATTACCCTTCTTTAAATTAATTTCTTTACTAACGACACTAACAGTATTCCAAGAATCTGTTAAAGGAACACCATCTATATGAATCCACTCTCCATCGTTAACTCTGACGTCAATTTCTGTCGGCTTACTTTTTATCATCGCCCATACCATTAATCCCAGCAGTATATCCGATTTTGATTTCATATCTTCCAGCAGACGGACAATTTACATTTGTCGTAATGTAGGAAGGTTCATCATTCGGCCATGTATTCATGTCGGAAACCCAACCACTATTCGAAAAATTTTCATTGCCACTGTTTTTCTTTGGTTCACTTCCTGAGCCGTGCACAGTATCGCAATTTTCTGCCTCAAATCTTCCCAGACCGCTTGGTTCCGGAAGAACTGCTCTAACAGCTTTTTTCAAAGGCGTATCCACAATTTTTTTCACAGGATTTTCAGCACGTCCCAATTCTGCTGTTACATCTTTGGTGCTTTCTTCCCACACTGTTGCATCTTCCTCTGCAAGGGTTGCATCTTCTTTTGCAGGCGTTGCATCTTCTTTTTGCAAGCGTTGCATCTTCTTTTTGCAGGCGTTGCATCTTCTTTTTTGCAGGCGTTGCATCTTCTTTTGTATCAGTTGTCTCTTCAGAAATCGCAGTTGTTTCTTGAATTGTATCATCTGCCAATGTAGATAATGACATATTGCTCATCCCCGACACGAAAACAACGAGTGCTAGCATAACTGCAAAACATTTCTTTATGCTCCTGCTCATATCTTATTCCCCTTTCTTTTTATATCGTTAACCAAAAGCACCATTTATCATTTTATCTGTGTTATAGTTTCTGTATTATACCATTTTATAATTCCGTCCAATGGTATAATTGTATGTTTGTATTTTACTACGTTTTCTCTTGAAGTTCAATTATCTATTCATCTTTTTCTAGACACATAAAATATCCTGCCCATACAACACCTTCTTCGCAAAGTTTACTAATGTGCTTTTCAATAAATTCGATGACTGGATATACGTTATATTTTGGATTGTGAAGAAATCCTAAAGGGATGATTTTTAAAAGGTTTCAATTGTGTCAGATTAACATTCTTAATTTCTTCCATTTTCAAATGCTCCTTTCAAAAAAATAAGGATTCTTACATATCGACCCGATGTAGTGCAACCACGCACTCCACATGTGTTGTCTGACCAAACATATCACAAGGTGTGACCTCTTTTAACTTATAACCATTTTCACTAAGCCACTTCACATCTCTTGCAGCGTTGCGCTGTCACAGCTTACGTAAACCACTCTTTCAGGATTCATTTCCACTATTGTTTCCAGAAGCTTATGATCACAACCCTTTCTCGGTGGGTCAACAACAATAACATCCGGCTTACATTCCTCGTCATCTTTGTGATTTTCAAAATATTCCGTTACTACATCCTCTGCTGCTCCAACAAAGAATTCCGCATTATTTATTCCATTAATTTTTGCATTTATTTTTGCATCAGCAATTGCTTCCGGTACTATTTCAACACCCAAAACCTGCTTTGCCTTCTTTGCAAGAAATAGTGATATGCTGCCGATTCCACAATACAAATCCCATACCATTTCATTGCCTGTTAAATCTGCATATTCTAAAGCTTTATTGTACAATTTCTCTGTCTGAACAGGATTGACCTGGAAAAATGACAACGGAGAAATTCTAAATTTCACATCTCCAATATAATCCTCAATATATCCGGGGCCATATAAGTTAATCACCTTGTCCCCAAGAATCACATTGCTTTTCTTAGTATTAATGTTAAGAGAAATGCTATACATTCCTTCAAGTTTACATAACTCTTCAACCAGCTTCTCTTTGTTTGGAAGATTCTTGCCATTTATAATTACGCAAACCATTATCTGCTTTGTTTTTGCACCAATTCTAATAAGTACGTGTCGAACCAGGCCCTTGTGAGTTACTTCATTATAAGGTGCAATTCTATATTTAGTCATAAATGCCTTTACGGTATCCATGACTTCTTTGTTTACATCACGGCCATCAATTTTTAAGCCAAGGTTGCAACTGTCTATATTTATAATAGAATGAGTTCTTCCTGCATAAAAACCTGAAATAATATTTCCTTCCTTATCCATTCCAACTGGAAATTGAGACTTATTTCTATAGTTAAAAGGCTCATCCATTCCCATTACATCATTCATTACGAAGTCGCTCTGACCACCAATTCGCACAAGGTTGTTGTACACTTTATTCTTCTTAAATCTAAGCTGCTCCTTGTAATTAATGCACTGAATTTGGCATCCGCCACACTGTCTTGCCAGACTGGATCTTGGCGAAACCCTATCTTTAGAAGGCTCTTTTATTTCCATTAATCTGGCAAACCCGAAATTCTTGTTAGCCTTCATAACCTTTACTGTAACTTTGTCGCCGATTACTCCGTCTTTAACAAAAAAAGAGTATAGCCATCAACTTTGCCTATACCCTCTCCGTTTACGCCTAAATCTTCAATTGTTAAATCTAAAATATCATTTTTCTTAATCATGAAAATTCCTTTAAATAATTATCTGTATATTTTTTTTCGCATATTTATGCTAATTATTGCGTATTTGTATTATTATCTATTTATTACTTTAATTCGCTTGTCTTTCTAACATTAGTTTCAAGCAATCTGTTGTATCCTAACCACTGGTCTGATGAAGCAGAACTGTTACTGTTTAAAAGTTCTGTCATTGTCTCAATCTTTGCATCTGCATTGTCTGCAAGATTAAGTGCCATTGCCTCAATAAGAGCCGGTTTTTTAGGTGAACCATATTCAAGCTCTCCGTGATGTGCAAGAATACAATGCTTCAATTCATTCTTTAACTTAGTTGGAAAATCAGGAATTGAATCCATAATCTTTCCAAGCATTTCTGAACCCATAACAATGTGTCCAAGTAACTGGCCTGCATCTGTGTAATCATTCATTGGAAAGTCTGAAAGTTCATAAACCTTTCCAATATCGTGACAAATAGCTGATGTCATAAGTAAATCTCTATTTAAAATAGGATACTGCTTTGCAAAAAAAGTCACACATTTTTGCAACAGATAATGTATGTTCAAGCAAGCCGCCAATAAAACCGTGATGCACGCTTTTGGCTGCTGAATGCTTCTTAAATGCTTCCGCAAATTCTGTATTGTCAATAAATAGTTTTGTTAAAACCTGTTTATAATAAGGGTTATTAACACCGGCGATGAATTTTGTTAATTCCATCATCATTTCGTCAATGTTTTTGTTAGTACATGGTAAATAATTAGTCGGGTCAACGTCTGTTTCGCTAATCTTTCTTGCACGCTTAATACTAAGCTGTGTCTGACCGTTAAATACTGTTACATCACCATTTACTTCAACATAATCAAGTGCATCAAACTCATCTATCCCCATTGAGTGCGGATCCCATATCTTGGCGTCCAAGGAACCTGTTTTGTCCTGAAGAATAACATTCTCGTATTCTTTTCCTGTTTTAGTCATTGCAGTAGTTCTCTGTCTGCACAAATATATTTCCTGAATTCTTTCGCCCTCTCTTAATGTTTCTATATATCTCATCTTTTCCTCCAAATGTTAAGATTTTCTTTACCTGACAGTCAATCTTTATTATAATTGATTATGTACCTAAATACAAGAATTGGAGGCTTTATCATGAACGAAAAAGTTCTTAAAACCCTTGAATACTATAAAATAATAAAAATGTTAGAAAATCAGGCAGGTTCTGAGCCTGGCAAGAAGCTTTGCCACGCACTTGTTCCATCTGCCGATATTCATACAATAAAAAGAAAATCAGAAACAGACAGGTGATGCCTTATCACGAATCTGGCAGAAAGGAAACCTTTCTTTCTCAGGTATTCACAATATTGGCGAATCCATTAAAAGATTAGAAATTGGAAGTACTCTTGGCACCGGAGAATTACTTAGAATTGACTCCCTTTTAAAAGTTGCCTTAAGAGTTAAAACTTTCTCCCGCCGTGATGATGAGGCTGAAAGAGATAGTCTTGATGACATGTTTGAGACTATTGAACCTTTAACTAATTTGAAGAATGACATTGAAAGATGTATTATTTCAGAGGATGAAATAGCTGACGATGCATCTGCTAATCTAAAAAATATAAGAAGACAGATGAAGATTACCAACGACCGTGTTCACAGCCAGTTGTCATCTCTCATTAATTCCCAGTCAGGTCACACTTATCTTCAGGATGCCCTTATTACAATGAGGGATGGACGTTATTGTGTACCTGTTAAGCAGGAATACCGTGGCAATGTTAACGGTATTATTCACGACCAGTCTTCAACAGGTTCTACTTTGTTTATTGAACCTGCTGCTGTTGTTGAACTTAATAATAAACTCCGTGAGTTAGAAGGCAAGGAAGCTGATGAAATCCAGATTATTCTTGCAAACCTTAGTATGGCTTGTGCTGAACATATTTACGAATTAAAAACAGACATGAAAATATTACCTAAGCTTGACTTTATTTTCGCTAAGGCTTCTCTTGCAAAAGAAATGAAAGCTTCAATGCCTGAGTTTAATGATCAAAGACAGATTAATATTAAGAAGGGACGCCACCCTCTTTTGGATCCTAAAAAGGTTGTGCCTATAGACATTCATCTTGGAAAAGACTTTAACCTTTTGATTGTTACAGGTCCTAACACCGGTGGTAAAACAGTTTCACTTAAAACTGTAGGACTTTTAACGCTTATGGGCCAGGCGGGACTTCATATTCCGGCTTTTTGAGGGCAGCAAACTTGCAGTTTTCAAAGAAGTTTTTGCTGACATTGGCGACGAACAGAGTATTGAACAAAGTTTAAGTACTTTTTCAGCCCATATGGTTAATACTGTTAATATACTTAATCAGGCAGATCAGGATTCACTGGTACTTTTCGATGAACTTGGTGCAGGAACGGATCCTGTGGAAGGTGCAGCCCTTGGCATTTCAATTCTTACTTTCCTTAAAAACATCGGTTCAAGAATTATGGCAACAACACATTACAGTGAATTAAAATTATTTGCCTTATCAACTGAGGGAGTTCAAAACGCAAGTTGCGAGTTTGACGTAGAAACACTCAGACCAACTTACAGACTTCTTATAGGTGTTCCCGGAAAGAGTAATGCTTTTGCTATTTCAAGCAAGTTAGGTCTTCCTGACTACATTATTGAAGATGCTAAGTCTCACATCGATTCAGATAATGAGCAGTTTGAGGATGTTTTGTCCGAAATAGAAAGACAGCGAATCCAGATTGAAAAGATCAGGAAACTATTGCAGTTTACAAGTCTCAGATTAAATCACTTAAGCGTGATTATGAACTTAAGACAGAAAAGCTTAATGAACAGCGTGACAAAATTCTTAACAAGGCACGCGAAGAAGCTGTTGATATTCTTAAGGAAGCTAAGGAAACAGCCGACGAAGCTATCAAAACTATTAATAAATATGGAAAATCCGGCAATACCCGCGAAATGGAAAAATCCAGAAGTAATGTTGGAGCAAAGCTTAAAAAGAACCAGGTAGGCTCATCAATTAAAGCTGCCAAACCTAAAAAGGCTTACAAGCCTTCCGACTTTAAGCTTGGCACAGGTGTAAAAGTTTTGAGCATGAATCTTAACGGTACTGTTGCTTCATTGCCTAATGCAGCCGGTAATCTTACAGTAAAAATGGGTATACTAAACTCTAAGGTTAATATTCGTGACCTTGAAATTATTGACGAACCTGATATTAAGGCACCAGGCTTAACCCGTGGTTCAACAGGCAAGATTAAAATGAACAAGTCTATGAATATTAAAACTGAAATTAATTTAATTGGAAAAACAGTTGACGAAGCTATTTCTCAACTTGATAAATACTTAGATGATGCTTACATTGCACATTTGCCACAGGTATATGTTATTCACGGCAAAGGCACCGGAGCTCTTAGAAATGCAGTTCAAAACCATCTTAAGAAATGTAGTTATGTAAAATCCTACAGAACAGGTGAACATGGCGAAGGTGGTGCAGGTGCAACAGTTGTAGAATTTAAATAGATTTTTTTAACAGGAGGATTTAAAATGGCAAACAAACAGAAAATCTTAATAGTTGACGATGATGAAAACATTGCAAACCTTATATCTTTATATTTAACTAAGGAATGCTACGAAACACGTATTGAGCATGATGGCCAGTCGGCTCTTGATGCGTTTAAAGAATATGCTCCAAATCTTATTTTGTTGGATATTATGCTTCCGGGACTTGACGGTTACGAAGTATGCCGTGAGATAAGAAGAGAATCAAAGGTTCCTATTATTATGCTTTCTGCCAAAACAGAAGTTTTCGACAAAGTTTTAGGTCTTGAGCTTGGTGCAGATGACTATATTATCAAACCTTTTGACTCAAAGGAACTTGTTGCCCGTGTTAAGGCAGTTCTCAGACGTTACACTGAAGCTCCGGCTCCTGTCGAAAAGAAGCCTGATGAAAAACGTGTTGAATACAAGGACCTTATTATTAATCTTTCAAACTACGAAGTTATTTACAAGGGCAAACCTGTTGAAATGACTCCAAGAGAGATTGAATTATTGTACTTCCTTGCTTCATCACCTAATCAGGTGTTTACAAGAGAACAGCTTCTTGACAATATATGGGGATATGAATATATCGGAGATACAAGAACTGTAGACGTTCACATTAAACGTATTCGTGAAAAAAAATTGCTGACACGGATCAGTGGTCAATTGGTACAGTTTGGAGTGTAGGCTATAGATTCGAGGTACATAACTAAATATGAAAAATTCTATTTTAACTAAATTTTTTACAGGGTATTTTTTTCTTTTGCAATATTAGGTTTTTGTTAATTTCTTATTGGTCAAATAACTTGATTTATAATCATCTTCTGACCAATAACATTAACACCCTTTACAAATATGCCTCTGTAATAGGAAGTAATGCTGTGGACTGCGTGGACAACTCACTTGATGATTTAGACAATCCTAAGCAGTTTTTAAATGATTTTAACAACGTACTAGACTGTGACATACTTATTCTTGATAGTAACCGCAAACCATTTTATTACACAGGCACAACAAGTAATCTTTCAAAAGATTCTTCTAATATTTTGATTGAAAAATTCAAGCCTGATGATTACAAGAATACGCATTACAAGATTGGCAAATTTTATAATATTTTTAAAACCGACACTTTAAGTGTTGTCTACGAAGTTAAAAATAATAATAAGACTTATGGATATATTGTGGCGCATATGCCTACTTCCATTATAAAAAAAGTTGCTATGATGTAACACTTATTTTCTACGTTACTTACGCAATTATACTGGCTCTTTCACTTATTATATTCTTTAACTTTATGTGGTTTATTTATTTGCCACTTAAGCAGATTAGACTGGCAGCAATGGAATATGCCAAAGGTAATTTTGAATACGAAGGACTTAAGGTTAACAATGACGATGAAATCGGTGACGTGGCGCACTCACTTCAATATATGTCTAAGCAGTTAAACAACTCACGAGCTTATCAAAAGGAATTTATTTCTAATATTTCCCATGATTTCCGCTCTCCTTTAACTTCTATAAAGAGCTATATTGAAGCTATAATGGATGGAACAATTCCACCGGAAGATTACAACAAATATCTTTCAATTGTTTTATCTGAGGCTAACCGTCTTGAAAAGCTTACTTCAGGATTGCGTGACCTTAACCGTTGGAACAGCACCGGTCCTGAACTTATTTTTGAAGACTTTAATATGGAATCAGTTATCGCTTCAACAGTTGATACTTTCCAGGGCAGTTGCGAGAAGAAGAATATTGAATTGGTTATTCAGTTTCCACCAAAGCATTGCAATGTATACGCTGACAAAGGCAAAATCGAACAGGTTCTTTACAACCTACTTGATAACGCCATTAAGTTCAGTAATCCGGGTTCAAAGATTATAATCAAGCTTTATAACAAAGGTGAAAAACAATATTGTTCCGTTAAGGATTTTGGTATGGGAATCCCACAGGACAGCATCGACAAAATCTGGCAGCGATTCTACAAGACCGACCTTTCCCGTGGTCGTGACAAAACAGGCTCCGGAATCGGACTTGCCATCGTAAAAGAAATTATTATGGGACACAACGAAACAATCGATGTAATCAGCACCGAAGGCGTTGGAACAGAGTTTGTATTCTCGTTGAAGAAATCGAAAAGATAAAGGAAGTTATCTTAGTTTGTATTCTCGTTAAAGAAATCGAAAAGATAAAAGGAAGTTATCTTAGTTTGATTTCTCATTAAAAAGAATATGACTTTCTAATAATTGTTAATCAATATAAATACTTCATTAGTTATAAGATAGATTGATTTTTATCACTATTGAATTTGTATGGGTTCAGCACTAATTAGTTTGATATGACATACGAATTAGTGTTTGAGCCTTTTTTTATGTCCTGTACCCCGACATAGCAGTTTTGTCATTTTTCGGGGTACGTTTTCTAATTTTTCACGTGTAATTGTGCAACACACTGTATCTGTAAGTTGTAAATGTACCCCCGACATATAATTTTTCTTAATTTTTTGAGGTACGTTTTCTAATTTTCCACGTGCAATTGTGCAACACACTGTATCTGTAAGTTGTAAATGTACCCCAACGTATAATTTTTCTTAATTTTTTGGGGTACAGCGCCCTAAATTTCCAGTTCGTTTATGCAACATACTGTATAAGCAAGTCTAAAAATGTACCCCAACATATTAATTCTCTTGTTTTTCGGGGTACACCTATAATATTTTCCTTAAATGCTCGTTGTTTATATACACTATGGAACATATTTCTTATTAGACAATTCGTTTTTTTCTCTTATAATCCCTACCATTTCTACAAAAAGCCCCATCTTCTCTAAAAAATTCTCCCACAATTTCAGCCTATAAAAACCCCCTGGCTACGTTTCCGTAGCCGGGGCTAATTCTCACTCTTCCACACTCATATAATATTCAATTCTCCGCCGCATCCTTAGATCTATCGTTTAAATCTTAGCGTTCTCAATTATAACCTTGCAACTCTACCTTATGACTTTATAACCTTACAACTCTACCTTATAACTTCATAATCTTGCAACTCTACTTTATAACTTCATAACCTTGCAACTCTCCACTACAACCTTATAAAGTTATACTTAAGTCCTAACTTGTCCGCCATTAGCTTCTCTCTTGTATGGCATGAGAAGATGATTACCTGTTCCATATTTTCTGCCATAAATCTCATAGTATTACCCATTCGCTTGTTATCATACATTGCAAAGGCATCATCAAGAAGTATAGGTTTCTTTTGTCCTTTTCAAATATAATATCTGCTGCCGCAAGTCTAAGTGCCATATATATCTGCTCTATTGTGCCCTTGCTAAGTCGTGTAGCTGCTATGAGAGCGTGCTTACTGTTTACAGATATGTTAAGTTTGTCATCTATTGAAAGATTGTCATATTTGCCGTTTGTAATTTGTGAAATATAATAAGATGCTCTCTCATTTAATCTCTTACCGAAACTATTTCTGATTTCATCTGCTATATCTTCAATATTACTCTTGGCGTCCTCAATAGCCTGTATTTCAACTTTTGCTTTCTTAATCTTGTTAAATCGCTCCTCAAGTTCATCAATCTTTTTCTGAAGCTCAATGTCCTTTTTCCTGCTTCTGTTCAAGAATCCACTGAGACTTTGAAATTGCCTCGTTGATTTCACGTTCCCTAGCTTCCAAGTCCTTTAACTCGTCACTATAATCCTGCATATCAACTTTTTTCTTCCTCGGCTTTAATAAACTCCTGAGTATCCTTTAAAGCTTCTTTCTTATTGTTAAGCTGACGTTCAACATAAACCCTTTCGTGCTTTGCCGCGTCCAGCTTATCCATTACAAGCTTAATCTCCTTTAAGGCATCCAACTTCTTCTGACGCTTCTTCTTATTAAATCCATACTTAAAGATTGCAAGTATAAGAAAAACAAAAGCCGCACCAAGGCATATGCCCGGCTTAACCCAAAACTGCTTTAAATCCATCATCTGGTAATTGCCCATAATAAAACCTGCAGCACCACCAATACATCCCATCATAAGGATAATAAACAAAACAGGCATATTACTTCTGTTAGTAACTTTTTCAAGAAGATATTCCATAGTCTCTCTTCCGTCAATGCCCTTGTCAGCAAGCTCCTGTTCAAGCTGCTTCTGGTGATTTTCAATCTGTTCAAGGGAAGCTGAAAACTTCTCACTGTCAGCAGTCAAAGTAATTGCCTCCTGATAAAGATTCTCCTTACGCTCATTAAGTTTATTTAAGGCTTCAAGTCGTTTTGCATCAAGAGCTGACAATTCCTTCTTCTTATTAGAAAGATTAAATAAAGACTGCTTTTTCTGCTCTATTGAAGCAATTATTGTATGCTGTTCGCCCTGAGAAATCTCCAAATCCTCTTTGGCATTCTTAATAGCCTTCTCAACAACATCCTCTTCAGCAATTCGGCTTTCAATCATTATATTTTTCTTCTGCTTATCTAAGTCGGCAAAAGCTGATTTAATATCAATCTCCATAGACTTAGTCGTTCCAAGATTTGCCGCATAATTCTTCAGAATAACTTCAAGTTCCTTATCTGTAACGCTGCCAAGCTGGCTTATGCTTATAGTGTTGTAATAACAACTTTCATCAAGCCCTGCGAAAAAGATTTTCAATCTCCTCTGTTTTAAGCTCAACACCCTCATCTTCATTAATAACCTTAAAAGACTTATTAAGCTTATTAAAATTTCTCTCAATACGATAAGTTACACCGTCGCTTTCGATTCGCATCATACCGTGATAATTAGCCGGATTCTCCCATGGCTCATACTTAGTGTAAAGGTCCTTACCACTTGTCTTTCCACGCTGTTTTTCTATTCCAAAGAGCATTCCTCTTATAAAAGTATGAAGAGTAGTCTTTCCCGCTTCATTCTCACCGTATACAATATTAAGTCCCGGTTCAAGAGTTACCATTTTATGATTAAATTTTCCAAAATTAGTTAATCGTATGTCCTTTATAATCATGCCCTGTCCTCCATGGCATCCATCAATGCCTTTGTTCCATAGTAAAGGGTTTTACGCTGCAAAGGTGTAAGACTCTCCCCTGTCAAGAAATTTCTTTATGTACATTCCAAGAATATTGTCCTTATTTTCAGCGTACAATTCTTCAAAATCATAATCAGGAACCGTATTGTCGGTAACACTTACAACATTTCCAACACCTTCAATATCTGAAACATCAATGTCAAAATCAGGATCTCTGTAACCGCTAAAAGTAATCTTGTACATATCATCCTGTCCCTGCTCCTTAATCATGTCAATCAGTCTATGTCTTATTTCCAAATTAGTAGCTGTTGGAGTTACCGTGAAATCAAGTTCCTGTAAATTCTCTTTGCAAAAGGCACAAATTCAAGTTCAAGACCTCTCTTTGAAATCTCACCATAAATATATCCTCTAGGTCCAATATCATTCATATCAATAGGTTCAAGAGAACCACTGTATGCCATCTTCATCTTTTCATCTATTTCAGGCTTATGAATATGTCCCATTGCCACGTAGTCAAAACCTGACATTGCAAGCTTCTTTCTATTAATGGGAATATGCTTTTCGTCACCGCCATGAGCCACCAGAATATTAATCATATCCGGTCTGTCCACAATAACATGGTCATACATTGCGTCCTTAATTTCAGTCTGGTGATAACTTAGTCCATACACACATGTATTAAGCTCAGGAATCTCCACACTTTCAATATTCTTGTCACCTAAGAAAATAACATTCTCACTCCATTTGAAACCGTCATAAAAAGAGCCTTTTTTAATGGCATCATGATTTCCCGCGCACAAAACAACCTTTGTGTCAGGAATAGTCGAAAACAAATAATCAACTTCCTTAAGTTCACGAAGCAACGGCTGTCTGTGAAACATATCCCCTGCAATAATAAGCAAATCTACCGGGTCTATTTTTATTTTTTTAATTAAACGTTCTAAAGTATTCCAAATTTCATCTCCACGGTTAGCCGCCCAAGGTCTTTTTGCTCTCCGGAGTGGCACCAAGATGAATGTCACCAGTATGTATAAATCGCATAGTTCCTCCCGAATTTTTTTACTATCTTTAAGTATAACATTAAAAATTTTTCGCGTAAAGATAAAGAAAAAAGTCAAAACACCCTTTTCTAATAAGCATTTTGACCTTTTCTGATATTTTTAATTATAATTCTCTTCAAAAACCCATATCTTATGTCCACGGTTATCCGTTACAAGTCCATATGTAGCTTTTGCCGCATTAGTTGCAGCGTTCTTGTCGCTGTAAATCCCCTGAAGCTTTCCATATCCGTAAACATAATAATTATTTTCTTTCTTGCTCTCAAAAGTAGCATTAACCTTAGAACTACTGTCAAAAGTTACCTTGCCAATCTTTTCAACTGAAAGCTGCTTAGTTCCGTCAAGTGCATTAGTAAATGCCAAAGCTAATTCCTTTTGCTTTACATCATCCACATAATAACTTGTTTTTGCAACAGGTTTCTTAGTCTCAGTATTATCCAAAAGCTGGTCATCTGAAATCTGGCTCTTGCCCTTGTACCGCTTAATATTAATAATATTGTCTGTTATTTCAACACCTGTAATATAAATCTTATTCTGTGAATATGACTTAACTTCTTTATAATCCTTATCAACAATTACCAACTTGCTAACAGGTACAAAACTCTCCTTTGACACATCACTCTGAGAACCTATTCCATAAATTAGGTTCGTTCCCGTGTAACCATATACGGTAATAATATTGTCAGCTCCCGCCTCAATAGTCTTCTTTTCACCATTCTTTAAGTTAACAATTGTAATGTTTTCCGTTTCATAAGCCTTACCACTTGTATTGTAAGCCAACATACTTCCGTCGCTGTTAATTGCAAAACTTCCGTCTTCCACATTTTCTACCAACGCTCCCCACTCCTTAGTTTTAAGGTTTGCATAGTAAATAGTGTTGTTCATCATAATATAAAGAGTTCCGTCGCCTACGTAACAAAGCTGTGACAACTGCTTCTCCAAGTTGTAAGCAGGCACTTTGCAAGGTACAAAAGCCGCCTCTTTGGAACTGTTAGACTCATAATTATATCTTAAAATAGAAATTCCGTTTTCGCCTACATGCTCCTTAGCCTTACTATAACCATAAATCATATAGTCAACATTGCCCTTGTCATCCACGGTTGTAATTACCCTTGCCTTAGTATTGTTAAGCTGTTCAGCATTCTTGGCATTAAGATTGTAAACCTGTTTGATTTTTCTTTCATTCAAATCCATTACGTAAACATCGCCGTTAACCTGAAACGCCATAAACTGCTGATTTGAACTTTCAACAAAATCAGCCTTTGTTTCTTTCTGAATGCCTAAGTCAATAAAACTTCCGCCTACGTTATTCTTGTCTGCTGTCCAAATCTGATTTACTTCCCTGTCATATGCCAAAACATAAATTCTTCCTGCACAACTCCATATTGTGATTGTTTCAGAAACATTATATTTCTCTTTAACCTTCTCAGCATTAGTTGTTCTAATCTGATAATTCATTGTATAAGTTCCGGCTTCCCCTGGTGTCCTTTATGCAAAACTCTTTTGCTGTTATTGTTATATCAGATATAAGCTCAGGCTTAAGTGAAGTCCAAATAAGGCTATTGTAACTTGACTTAATAGTAGTCTGACCAAGGTTATCATTAGGAAGGCTACTATCAGGCTCAATATACTGAGCAAGCTTTGAAGCTCCCTCGCCCTTTAAAGCGGTCTTTGCAAAATTCTTTGCAAACTTAATCTGTTCAGTAACAAACTCCTTATCCGTAACCATTACTCTTGCGTAATAATTAATCTGCTTATACTTATCTGTTTTGATAATTATTTCCCAGAAATACTCTGTTCCCTGTTCCATAATGGCACTGGCCTGATAATCCAAAGTAATCTTGCCGTCCTTCTGTTTCCAGCCGTCAAGGGTTCCATTATCTATCAAACGGTTGTCATCAGTACTCTTCATTTCGTAAGAAATCTCTGAAACCTTATTGCCATTAGTTGATATTGTAATTGGAACCGTTCTGTCTGTATTAACAGGGACAATAACATCACGCATATGTTCTTCTTCCATATCCATTGTGTAGCCGTTAAGACTTCCAACCTTCTGACTTCCATAATATAAATCAATCCCCGGCAACTTACCATTATATGTAGACGTTGCCTGACCGCTATTGCTCTGCTTGTTATTCTTAGACTGCTTCTTGTTAAAATTTATTCCTATAACCACTGCAATTGCAAGAATCAGCACAATTGCAACAACTGCTATAACTTTCTTTTTCATTTCATCACCCATTCAATCCTTTGTATAAAACTTTTTGACCTTTAATTTATTGATTACCGGATTGCTACGTGCTTCGCACTCCGCAATCCTCCCCCAGCATTCGCATATCGTGTAGCTTGCGCTACACTTTTTATGCTCATGTTGGGGGCGTGTCTCAAGGTCATCACCCCACTCTTGTGCAAGCACAAGTGGGCTGCTGACTTTGATCCACTGTAATCAACATCATAGCACAAAAAAAAATGTCTGTGGCACTATTTTTTTGTACCACAGACAATTTTATTTTTTATTTTGTTTTTTTCTTTGATGTAGCTTTTTTTTTCTTGTTTTTGGAAATTCGAAAACTACTGATTCGTATGGTCTAAGTGGAATTTCCAATCTGTATGGTCTTCCATCGCACTCGCCTTTCTTGGCTCTGTAGCTTACAACCTGTTTCTCACCTGTTTCTGTTGTAACCAATCTCTTGTAAGTTCCGGCTTTTGAACTCCTACAACATAATCAGGTCTTTCCATTGGTGTAAAGTTACACACGAAACCGATAGAGTTCTTATAATCAGCTTCTGTTGTCTTTCTTATGAAACTGAAAATACTTCTTTCACAGTCATTGGCATTAATCCACTCAAAAGCTCCATAGCCCTTTGTTTCAGTGTAAAGTGCCGGATATTCCTTATATAAGTGAAGTAATTTCTTTACATATTCCTGCATGTCCTTATGTTCAGGTTCATCAAGCAGATACCAGTCAAGGCTTCTAGCCTCTGACCATTCCTGTAACTGAGCAAATTCCTGTCCCATAAATAACAGCTTTCTACCCGGATGTCCCAACATAAAAGTATATGCTGTCTTTAAGTTTTTAAATTTATCCTGTGGATAACCCGGCATCTTATTAATCATTGAACATTTCAAATGAACAACTTCATCGTGAGATAATACTAAAATAAAATTCTCACTAAATGCATAAGTTAATCCGAAAGTCATCTTATTATGATTACCCTTCTTAAACAAAGGATCAAGCTTAGTATACTCTAAGAAATCATGCATCCAGCCCATGTTCCACTTGTAAGAGAAACCAAGTCCTCCATCCTTAGGTGACATAGTAACCTTAGGCCATGCTGTGGATTCTTCAGCAATAATATATGCTCTTGGATTTCTGTAATTCATAACACTACTTAAATGTTTAAAGAACTCAATAGCTTCCAAGTTCTCATTACCGCCATACTTATTAGGAACCCACTGTCCGTCTTCACGTCCGTAGTCAAGATATAACATAGAAGCAACTGCGTCAACTCGAAGTCCGTCTATGTGATATTTTTCAACCCAGAATAATGCATTTGCAATAAGGAAATTAACAACTTCTGTCTTAGAATAGTCGAAAACCTTAGTACCCCAGTCTGGATGTTCTCCTTTTCTTGGATCTGCGTATTCATAAAGCGGTGTTCCGTCAAACATTGCAAGTCCGTGAGCATCTTTTGGAAAGTGGGCAGGTACCCAGTCCAAAATAACCCCGATTCCTGCTTTGTGGAAAGCATCTACCAAATACATAAAATCCTGAGGTGTTCCATATCTTGATGTAGGTGCATAATATCCCACAACCTGATATCCCCACGAACCATCAAAGGATGCTCCAATATACCCATCAGTTCCACATGAGTATATCCCATATCCTTAACATATGCTACAAGTTCTTTAGCCATACGCTTGTAATCATAGAATCCGTCTTCATCATCAGGACCTTTAAAATCCTTTTTTCCATGAACCCGGATGAACCTCATAGATTGACATTGGAAGTTCATAGTGATTCTCCTTTGCCTTCTCTGATATCCATTTAGCATCTTTCCATTTGTAATTATCAATATTTGCTACCCTTGAAGCATTTCCGGGTCTTTTTCTCAGCCCAAAAACCATAAGGATCAGCTTTGTACAATGTATCCCCACTTTGTGTAGAAATAACATACTTGTACATTGCGCCTTCTTCAACCTCCGGGAAAAGTTCCCAGATGCCTGAATCATTTTCCATCTTCATGTTATGGTTAAATCCCAACCAGTCATTAAAATCACCTATAACGGCAACGTTAACTGCATGGGGTGCCCAAACTGCGAAATATGTTCCTTTTACACCATCAATTGTTGTAACATGCGCACCCAGTTTCTCATATATTTCATAATGAGTACCTTTTCCAAACAAATAACAGTCATCTTTTGTTATGACATTCTTGTTTCCCATATGGTCTCCTCCCTGTTTTAATTATTTATTTTCTGTTGTAGTTAATCAGGCAGCCTTTTAATATAATGTCACGTTCGTCGTCAGTCATTTCGCCAAGCTTTAATGTAAATGGTTTAACATTCTTGTCATCATCTACAACGTAAGCCTGTACGTCTGTAGCTTTGTTCTTAACAGCTTCAACTATTTCCGGTACAAAAATATAGTCACCGTTCTTAAATGGTAATTCTTCTGATTCATAAATGAATGGAAGCATACCCCAGTTTATAAGATTTGAACGATATCTCTTAGTTGCGTACTCCTTGGCGATATTCGCCCAGCCGCCTAATACCTTCTGGCATGAAGCAGCCTGTTCTCTTGCTGAACCGTCACCCGGTTTTACGGCAAAAAATAGTGCTTCCGATACCTACTGTATCATTGTCAATCTTGTACTGAGGAAGATTGCTCTTTAATCTTATGCAAATACTCCGCCAACTTCCGGAAGTGCTTCTACAGGATTCTGTCCTGCTTCTCTTGCCTTTTCTCTGCCTTCTGTACTTCCTTAGCACGTCCTACATATGCAGGATCCTTTCTTGAAAGTGCGAATTCAGCAAGACCTAATGGATTAGATCGATATGATGATGTCTCTCCTGAAGGAATAAGCTCATCTGTTGTTGTTACAGGATCATGTATCTCAGATACAACCTTTATTATAAGGTTCTCTGGAAGTGCAACCATCTCTGGCCAATCCTTGATATTAGGTCCGAACTGGATTTCCTGGTCCGGATCTGCAACACCCTGTGCTGTCAAATACTCTGTTCTCATAAATAGATTCTTGTCAAAATGATATGCTGGTCCTGTGAACTCTACATCCCTGTCTGTTGCTGCTGTAAGGAATCCCTTATTAGCTGCTGTAGCTGCGATAGAACGTGCATCCATAAGTGCAACAGATGATATCTGACCGTTCTGTAACTTAGAACCTTCTCTGTTAGGGAAGTTTCTTGTTGAATGTCTGATTGAGAAAATGCATTATTAGCAGGTGTGTCTCCAGCACCAAAGCATGGTCCGCAGAATGCGGTCTTAACGATTGCACCTGTCTCCATAAGATCTGCAAGTCTTCCATTTCTTGCAAGTTCAACATAAATTGGTGTACTTGCAGGATATACGCTTAATGTGAATTCATCTGCACCGATAGAGCTTTCTCTTAAGAATGTCAGCAGCTGCACATATATTTCGAAGCCACCACCAGCACATCCAGCAATAATTCCCTGATCAACATAAAGTTTTCCATCACGAATCTTGTTTGTAAGTTTATAATCAACCTGTCCATCAATGAAACTAAAGCTTTCTTTTCTACATCATGAAGAATATCCACGAGGTTTGCATTGAGTTCATCAATTGTATATGTATTACTTGGATGGAATGGCATAGCTATCATAGGTTTAATCTTAGATAAATCAACATAAACAATTCCATCATAGTATGTAACATTTCGCCAGGATTTAATTCTTTATACTCATCTACTTCTTCCGTGAATATCATAGAATTCCTTAACCTTGTCATCTGTTCTCCATATAGATGAAAGACATGTAGTCTCTGTTGTCATAACATCTACGCCAATTCTAAAGTCAGCACTAAGCGATGAAACACCTGGTCCTACGAACTCCATAACCTTATTCTTAACATAACCGTTGGCAAATACTTCACCTATAATGGCAAGTGCCACATCCTGAGGACCTACACCCTTCATCGGTTCTCCTGTCATGTAGATTGCAACCACTCCTGGCTGTTAATATCATAAGTCTTATTAAGAAGCTGCTTAACAAGCTCTGGACCACCTTCACCCATAGCCATTGTTCCAAGAGCTCCATAACGTGTGTGGCTGTCTGAACCAAGAATCATCTTTCCACCTCAGCCAAGCATCTCTCTTGCAAACTGATGGATAACTGCCTGATGCGGTGGCACATAGATTCCACCATACTTCTTGGCGCATGTAAGGCCAAACATATGGTCATCCTCATTGATAGTTCCACCTACAGCACACAGGCTGTTATGGCAGTTAGTAAGTACATAAGGAATAGGGAACTTTTCAAGTCCTGACGCTCTTGCAGTCTGAATGATTCCAACAAATGTAATATCATGAGAAGTCATCTTATCAAACTTTCGTAACTTATCAGGTTAAATGCGTACCCTTCAGGGGTTATAATCCATTTCATACTGATAACTACTAGTATACATTTTTTTGCCCTTCAAATCAAGTAATACACCCATACAATAAGTCGACAATCCGGCTGGTTTGTCTGATTTTTAGCCTTTCGCATTTATTGAACATTGTTATAGACCTTTAGGGGAAGATGATAGTAATGAGGGTAAAAAAAATAAGCTGTGCTTTAATGTTGATTTAAAGCACAGCTTGTTTTATTATTAAGTTGTTTATTTTTTATTCAATAAAATCTGACCAATTTTTTATTCCGTTTACATCAATTACATCTGTTAATCCAGATCCAGGCTTTTCACCACCGAGATCACTACTTGTAGTTATTACATCATTTGTGTCAAATTCTATTATATCCATCTCTGGGCTTATATATCTTCTTTCCATTATTCTGGTATCTCCTCTCCATTAATGTACTTGTTAATGATGTCCTTCTGTTCAGGACTATAACCACTAAATTTATCGCTAGCCTGTACCTTCTCAGCAACGTACTTAATTGACTTAGCATTGTTTTCAGTAACTTCTGCATAAACAGTCTTTGAATCACCATTTGAATAATTAATAGTTGCATATCCTACAGCGATAAATTTTCTACCATAGTTTTTCTTTCTTGATTTTGATAATTGAACCACAGAACTTTCCTGTCTCTGTCTTTGTTCCATCATTAAACCATCCATCATTTGCAATGTCGAGGAAAGTATACTTACTATCCTTTGTAAGTTTGTTTCCATTCTTTTCGTAAAAACCTAATGTTGTAATAAGTGTACCTGTTGTTACTGTTTTTGAATTTAAGATTTCATCTGCAACAATTCCATTTCCTGATTTAACAGTTGTCTGGAATCTTAAACCTGTTGGAGCTGCTAATCTAATACTTGCTCCCGGTGTCATTGTTACATTTAATTCAATGCTCTTTAAAGTCATATTTTCATTTACTGTGAGTTCTGTTCCTGGAGCATAAGCTTCTTTCTTAGCAACATTGTAGTAACCCTGACCATCAGCTGGTACAGCAATTGTTGCACCTTCTTCGTACTGTTTTTCTGTTCCATCAATTGAAACTGTGTATTTTGTTGTTCCTTCCTCTTCTGCTACTTTAAAATAAATTGTAACCGATTCTTTACCATAGTAATCTGTTACCACTAATGTATGATAACCACCGGTCAAATCACTTACCTTTACTCTGCAAAAAGCTCCATCTTCAACATCTTTAGACACTCCGTCAAATGTTACAGATTTAAACTTAGCTGCTAATGTAAATGCGATATAATAATTATCACCTTCCAATTGCGGCTTTACTGACACTTTGTCGGCCTTTCCATCAGCTATATAATATGATACTGTTTTTGAGTTCAACGCCAATGTCCATTCCGAATCCTTAATATCTGATGGGCCTAAAGGCTTTGTAGATGAACCTGTTGTTGTTTCTTCCTCTTTTCCCGGAGCTGTAACGTTAATAGTTGTAATATCTGATTCTCCTGCTGCATTGACCGCACTTACACCAAATTTATATGTCTTTCCTGCTTCAAGCCCTAACTCTTCAATAGTAACTATTCCACCATTAGTAATAACTTTTTATATGTTCCATCTAAATAAAATTTGTAGCTTGTTGCTGTTGCCACATTAGCAAATGCTATTGTATAATTTGTCTTTAAATCATTAATGTTTGCCACAAGACCTTCTGGTGCAGAAGGCTTCTCTACTGCTGTTGTTCCCTCAACTTTCTCTATCTTTAACGTCACTGTCGCAGATATTTTCTTTGCTTCTGCTGATTCTGAAGCTACCGTTGTTGCATTAATTACAATATCATAACTTCCTGCTTCTAAGCTAGTTACTTCTGACAATGGAATACCCATTTCTCTAGCTTTTCCATCAACTTTTAACTTAGTTTCTCCTATTGATGCAGTAATAGTATTTAAATCTACATCAATTCCCCATGCAAAATTAAGACTGGCACTATCAAAAATTCCCTGACAAACAAACCCTGTCCATTCTCCTCCATCTTTTACTGTTGCTGAATATTGTTTTCCATCAACTGTTGCTGATGAATCTGCCTTTACCTCCCTTGGATTGTACACCGTAATTGATGTTACAATCATCGCAATAGTACATATTATTGCGAGTATTCCTTGTTTCCTTTTTGAAATATTCATGTTTTTTTCTCCTTTCATCCAAGATCTTGTCGAATCCCTTCGATTATTTATCCCTTTATCAGACAATTCTACCAAATTAAAATGGTTTTTCAACTACCCATAGGCTATGTTGTACACTTTTTATTTATTTTTTATAACCTGACCTGTTCTTTATGCATTTACCCTGTATTTTTTGCACATTTTGTCTGCTTCTTTTTTGTGCATTTTATACAATTATTTGGTGTTATAATGTTTTCACTATAAAACCGTTTTTATTCTTCTTGTGATTTTGCACAATTTCATCATATTTTCTCTGTTATATGCCAAACATTAGGTTCCCCTCTAAAGGAGTAAAAAGAAAAAGCCCACTGGAACAATATCTCCAGCAGGCCTTTTTCAATTGTTATATGCTATGGATTCTTATTTGCAATTACTCACTCAACTCCAACATTGATATTGACATTTTTCTCCCTAATTTTTTCTTGAAAGCTCAACCAATTGCTGAAGCTCAGAAATGCTACCTGTGCATATAATTCTGGCTGTCGCTTTGACTAGCCAATCATAATAGACTGTATGCTTTTTTTACATTTATTTATTTTTCTTAGGAATCTTCTTAAACTGAATATATTTAACTTTGATTCCTGCTAGTACTTCTTCAAGTTTTTAAGTTGTATACACCCTTGTCAAGTTTAACCTTGCAAAGCTTCTGTGTAATCCAGTTGCCGTCTGTTCCGTTAGTCTGGATTACTACCATTGTTGTGCCGTTGGCATTAACGTTTACTGTTGACTGTGATAAGTTGGACTTATCAAATGAGATGTTAACAATAATTGTGTATTCCCCTTCGTCTTCAACTTCCAATGTTGCTTCTGCTCCGCTATTGAACATTACCTTATTGTCTTTTTCAATGTTAAATACTTCATACTTGGCCTGATCATTTGGAACTGAATCGTAATGTTTTGCAACGTCTGTGTCAACTAATTCTCTTTCAATAACAGGTGCTGAAAGAATGAAGTTGCAGATGTTGATTGCAGCTCGCTGAAGTTCTCCGATTGTAAGTCTTCCCTCTTTAATTGATTCCTCTGTGTTGTCGTTGTTTGAGTTAACTTCTGCGCCGTTATTGTTTACAACCATGTATACGTCGTTCTGTGAGCGAACCATATCTCTTGTATCCTGATTTGATTCTTCGCCACCTTCTACAACGTCGTTCATCTTGGCCCACCAGTCAGTCATTACGATACCATCGTATCCCCATTCATTTCTAAGGATTGTTGTACAAAGGTCGTAGTTTGAAGCTGCCCAGTGTCCGTTAATAGGATTGTAAGCTGTCATTAATGTTTTAACTGTGCCGGCTTTTTACTGCCATTTCAAATGATTTGAGATAAATCTGTCTGATTGCTCTTTCTGAGCAAACTGCGTCAATCTTAAATCTATGTGATTCCTGACCATTTAATGCGAAATGCTTAATTGTTCCCCAAGCACCACCGTCTTTAATACCGCCTGTTGATGCAACTGACATTGTTCCTGAAAGGTATGGATCTTCTGAATAGTATTCAAAGTTACGTCCATTTAAAGGATGTCTGTGAATGTTTACTCCTGGTCCAAGTAATGTATCTACCTGATTTTCGTATAATTCCTGACCTTCCATTGTGTAAAGTTCTCTTACAAGCTTAGGATTCCATGATGCTGAAAGTGCTGTTCCAATAGGAAGCTGTGTAGCTTTTTCCTTCCATTCTAAGTCCACTAGGGCCATCAGCACAACATGCTGCAGGGATTCCGTAAGCAAACAATGTATCACTTAATCCACCAAAAGCTGAAGCTGTTCCTTTTGTAACTCTAGGGTTACTCATTCCTTCACCTCTTACAATCTGTGCTAATTCTGCAACTGTAAGCTGTGCAACGAACTCTTCAATAGTATTTTTGCCTGCTTTTTACATCCTGTAATGTAATTCCTACATCGCCTGTAATTTTCATGTCTTTTGGAAGATTGTCTTCGATTCTCTTAGCCATATCAACTGTAGGCTTTTGTGATGGTACATATGTAATTTCGTATGTTCCGTCTTCTCTTCTCTTGCCCGGCTTCATTAATGTAAGATTTTCATCGTTAGGGCAAGCAGCTTCTGAAAGCTGTTCTGTTACTTTAAGTTCTTCAACTTTATATGTATAAGCTAGTTTATTATTTTTTACGCTGTTACCTACGTAGAAGTTGTAATCTCCTGCTTCTAATACGTAGCATGACTTGTTGCCTGTAACGCCTGAGTCATCATATGATGCAATTCCATTAATATCGAAAGCAATCTTTAATGTCTGACTCTGACCCGGTGCAAGATTTTCTGTTTTCTCGTATGCACAAAGCTGTCTTGCAGGCTGTCCCAAAGCTCCCTGTGGTGCTTCGTAGTATACCTGAACAACTTCTTTTCCTGAGAACTTGTCGCCTGTGTTAGTTACCTTAACTTCTAATGTGATTTTTTTCATCATCTGCATCTGCTGATACTGTTTCAATATCAAATGTTGTGTATGAAAGTCCGAAACCAAATTCAAATTGAACTTTTTCAGGTGCAAATGTTTCAAAATAACGATATCCTACATAAATGTCTTCTTTGTAAAGATTTGTAAGTTCGTTGCCAAAGTTGTCATTAGCAGGATAGTCTTCAATATCATAAGCTACTGTGTCAGGTAATTTACCGCTTGGTGTAGCCTTGCCTGAAAGTGCGTCAGCTACTGCGTTTCCACCTTCCATACCGCCCTGCCATACAATAATTACTGATTTGATGTGTCCCTTAAACTGTTCTTCATCAATCCACTTAAGGTCGATAATATTTGAAACGTTAAGAACTACACAAACATCTTCGAAAGCTTCTGTTATGTTCTTAAGGTTTTTCTTTTTTTCTTCATCTGTAAGAAGATAGCTTCCTACCCAGTTGGCGTTGTCCTTATCTTCTCCTGCTGTACGTCCGATAATGTATACAGCCTTGTTAGTTGATTCTGCCTGTTTCTTTGCATAATCTGCTGTGATTTCCATATCTTTCTGGAACCATGGCTCGCATGCCCAGCCACCGCCACCGTTATCAAATGGATGGTCTTTTAACCATTCCTTATAGTCTTCAACTATAGTCTTGTTAAAGTTAAGGTTGCTGTTTTCAAATCCGTCCAAAATATTTGTTGCATATTCAACGTTTACAGCTCCTCCTGAACCTGTTCCGCTTCTGTAGTACTCAATCATTGGTCTTCCAAAAACTGAAACCTTATCCTGTTCTGTTAATGGGAGTGTGTTGTTTTCATTCTTTAATAATACTATTCCCTCGACTGCCGCTTCGCGACTTTTGTCAGCAAACCCCTCAACAGGTACCCCCCTTAAATTGTTGTCCATTGGTTTCTCCTCCTCTTATTCTCATATAGCCTATTTTTTCATTTTTCATGTTTTATACTAAAAATCACTATATCATATAATTTTTGCAATTGCTAGATTTTATGGGAGGAAAAACGTTTTTTTATTAAGGGCGTTTTTGCCCCCTTTTGTGCAATTTTTTAGGCTTTTTGCCCCATAAAAAGCACATCTTTGCTTGTAAAAAATTTTTTAGTTGGTTTTTTTTTATGTATTTTTACTATTTATTTATGGCTATTTTTGTTAATTTTTTTTTTTTGTGCTTTATTGCTTTAAAGCGTTATATGTTGTAAAATTATATTACTATACTTGAACGACAGAAAGGAATGAAACAATGGGAAAATATTTTCAGGAAGAAATTGAAACTGCCTCTCGTGAAAAGATTGAACAGATTCAAACAGACGGACTTTTAGACGTGGTAAAAAGAGTATACGAGAATGTACCTTTTTACAGAAAAAAATGGTGGAAAAAGGTGTAACACCTGACGATATAAAATCTTTAAAAGATATTTCTAAGTTACCTTTTTTTAACGAAAGACGATTTAAGAGATGCTTATCCATACGGCTTATTAGCAGTACCTCTTAAAAATTGTGTGCGTATTCACTCAACTTCAGGTACAACAGGTAAGCGTGTAGTAGATTTTTATACTAAGAAAGATATTGATATGTGGGAAGATGGATGTGCCAGAGCCCTTGTGGCTGCCGGTGGAACAGATGAAGATGTAGTTCACGTAGCTTATGGATATGGTCTTTTCACAGGTGGCTTCGGACTAAACGGTGGTTCACAGAAGGTTGGTTCTTTAACACTTCCTATGTCATCAGGTAACACTGACAGACAGCTTCAGTTTATGACTGATTTGGGTTCAACTATTCTTTGTTGTACACCTAGTTACGCTTCTTATTTGGCCGAATCTATTGAAGAACGGGGAATTAAGGACCAGATTAAATTAAAAGCCGGTATTTTTGGTGCAGAGGCTTGGTCAGAAGATATGAGAGCTGATATTGAAAACAGGCTTGGCATTAAGGCTTATGATATTTATGGACTTACTGAAATTGAAGGTCCGGGTGTTGCTTTTTGAATGTGAAGAACAGAATGGTATGCATATTTGTGAAGATTATTTCATTCCGGAAATCGTAGATCCTGACACACTTTGAACCTGTTCCTGACGGACAGATTGGTGAATTAGTATTTACAAGTTTTGCTAAAGAAGCATTTCCACTTATCAGATACCGTACAAAGGACATTACTTATATTACAAAGAGAAATGTAAATGCGGACGTACTCACGCACGTATTCACAGACTTATGCGACGTTCATATGACATGCTTATTATCAAGGGTGTTAATGTTTATCCTTCACATATTGACGAAGTTCTTATTAAACAGGGCATGCCTGCCAACTACCAGCTTATTGTTGACCGTGTAAACAACAGCGATACTATGGAAGTTCTGGTTGAAATGACACCTGAAATGTTCTCTGATACAGTTAGCTCAATTGAGTCTAAGGAGAAAGATATTGTTGCCGCTCTTAAGAGTATGCTTGGCATTTATGCTAAGGTTAAATTGGTTGAACCAAAGTCCATTACACGTTCAGAAGGAAAAGCAGTTCGTGTTATAGATAAACGTAAAATTTAGGGAGGTTTTTATATGTATATTCATCAGATTTCAGTGTTCATTGAAAACAAACCGGGTAATATTGCAAACTTTACCAATTTTCTTGCCGAACACAAAATAGATATGCGTGCATTCCAGATTGCCGATTCAAGTGATTTCGGAATTATTCGTATTATTGTAGACGATCCTTTTAATACTCTTACTCTGTTAAGAGACAACGATTGGATTTGTAACCTTACACGTTATTGGCGTTAAGCTTCCGGATGAGCCGGGCTCAATGGCTAAGGCAATGAACGTTATTGCTTCTAACGGCTACAGCGTTGATTACGTTTACGCCTTTCTTGCAAGAGGCACAGATGATGCCCTTATGGTATTCCGTGTCAAGGACGAGGATACAGACAAAGTTGCCGCATTGCTGGTAAGGAGTGGAATGAAAACTGTTGACCAGGAAGATTTGACTAAGATGTAGTTTAGACGTTGATATTATTATTGAGCTAAACGGCAAATGCGCCTGAAGAAAGCTAAACCCGACGATCACAAGACCGTCGGGTTTTTCGTTTTCTCACTATGTATTTACTTTATTTTTACACTTGTTTTTACATTTGTTCCGTCCAGGGATTTGTTTTATTTCGGAAGTTTTACTTCGCTCTGATCACTTTTTAATCTGCGGTCCCTGACCATTGCTCTTACTTAATCCTGTATTCATATAAATGTTCAGCTTCTTACCAGTCTGTGCTCCCTTTGGCAGCCATACAGTGTAGCTTTTCTTATTGCCTTTTATCCATGTATCACCAATCCTCATACCTCCGGTCTTCGGAACTTTCTTCTTCAATGTTACTTTTACTTTGTATTTTGTCCATGTGTACGGTTTGTGGTAAACCGGTGGGTACCAGTAATCTCCACTCCAGTGTCCTGGAGATGTCCAGCCTCTTACTTTCATCTTTTTTCTTCTGTACAATCTTAATAGACTTCACAGCTGGTTTCACTGCCGAACCAGTCTTCAATGTCACTACGTCAGACGGTGTACCGGTTGTTCCATTCGCATAAGCCTGCGTACGGAACTTATAAGTTGTCAACGGCTTCAGATTCTTTACTGTAGTTGCTTTATAACAATTATAATCTTTCACCGTTTTTACAGTTATCCACTTACCACCTTTGTAAATCTGAATTCTAGCATTTGTACCCATCATCTTCGTGGATCCTACGGTTACTTTTGCATAATTATGATAAGTCACTACTGTAGGTTTTTTAATTTTCTGCCGGTACATAAAGATTTGTTGTATAAGTCTTTCCATTCTTTGTTTTGAAGGTAAGCCAACTCTGTCTACCAGCTTTAATATTATAGATTGGAACTTCGCCATGGGCAACCTTGTTGCTGTTATAGTTCCATGTCTTTCCAGAAATATGATCATATACTTCTACAATCTTGTCATCGGAATTTGCAGGTACCGTCTCAGCAACAATCTTTATATTTCCTAACTGTGATTTTTTCACTTCTTTATGAGAGCATTTAATCTTCTCAGCCGAAATATAGTTATGTCCATTCAGATTAAAATCAAAAATTGCCGGGTAATAAGCACCTTTGCTAGTAGATATGCATACATAATATATTCCACTCGTTAGTACCTTTGCTCCAGGCTCCCACGCCTCTTTGCCATTGTATTGTGAGGATCCTTCGCTATAGATTTGATTATTATTAGAGTCATAAACACGAATGAACGTACGATTCTGTCCGAAATAAGTTGCTCTTTCTTTGTTAACAAGATGGAAGCTTGGATCAATCACTGCCCTGTCTGCAACATTAAACTTGTACCAGCGTTCATCTGTTCCCGTTCCTGTCAGACCTTCATAAAGACTGTACGGATGTCCGGATAACGGAATCTCATATGCTGTATTTTTGTAAGACCAATCTCGTCTTCTTTGAATCCGATTTTTTTGATCAATGAATTCTGCGGTGATAGTAATATCCGTATAAGCTGGTGCACTTCTTGTAAATTCCACTTCACAGGCCTTTTCTACCCACTGACACGGATATAAATAAAGTACATTTGCATCCTTTACTGCTGTAGCCATACGGCTGGCAACTTCATGACCGCCTATCCATAATTTCGTATTGTAATTCCGCACAGGAATATTGTGCGAAAATGTTACTTTCATCGGCCTCTGTGTATTATTTGTTACTTCAATATGCTGTTCAAGCCCATCTGTTCTCTCAAATTGTACTATTTGTGATCCTTCAGATTTAAATTCCACTGAGTGCGTAACAGATTCCGCTTTCACTCAATATCAGTTGTGAACCAGCCACCTACAACCAGGGCGCATAGTAGCAATCCCTTCAGTAAATAGTTACCTATTCGTTTCGACTTTAATTTCCTCATAACTTGTCCCTCCTTCTTATCTTCTTTTAATAAGTTCCAGAGTATCTTTTAAAAACGACACGATTTTTCTAGTTAAAGTATAACAAATGCATTCGTTTTTTGCCCTGTACTCAAGGACAGGTTTTCGTTATTTTACTGAGAATTTCAATATGTAAACAAATATTTTCTGAACAAAGTGCGAATATTATTGAATTTTTTCCGAGCTACTCGGAATGATAAAGTTTTTATTTGTCACTGCGATCGCCAGCCGCGTCTTATTGGCATAACCGGTTTTTGACAAAATATTAGAGACATGGTATTTCACCGTCCTTACGGAAATGTTCATCCGCTCTGCGATCTCGCTGTACTCAAGCCCATCGCACACAAAGCGAAGCACTTCTATCTCTTTATTGGTAAATTCTGAACTATCCGCGAGACCAAGCTTTACGCTCGGTGTTTTATCCGGAAATACACTTTCCCCGTCCATCGTCCGATTAATCACATCAATCAATCGTTCAGGGCTAATATCCTTATACCAGAAGCTGTCTACTTTCGCCTCTCTTGCCCGCTGCAAATATCCGACTTCCACCATGGAAGTTACGATAATGATTTTTATATTTGGAAACTCTGCCTTTATTTCTGCTGCCGCTTCGATCCCATCTTTATTTCCGGCTGTGCATACGTCCATCAACACAAGGTCGATCCGCTGTCTTCTACATATAGCAAGGGCGACATCCGCCCCATTTACGCTTGCCGCAAACTCATAATTATTGCTCTCTGAGATTACTCTCTCCATATTTTCACGGGGCATTCTCTGATCCTCTACAATTAATACCTGTTTCATACTCTCTCCTCCTGAAATGTAATCGTCAACGCAAAGTACGGAAATGACTGTATTCGCATTTCTCCACCATAGTCAAATACATGTCGGGAAATATTATACAATCCGCCTTTTGGAATGATCTCTTTATCCGGCGCTGCTCCATTATTTGTGATGCAAATGCTGTATTGATGATTTTCATTTTGCATCTGGATGGAGAGCTCTGTCGCACCGGCATGGCAGACGCCATTTGTCAGACACTCGCGCATTGCAAGGATGCAGATACTAGCCAGTTCCTCTGACTCCGGCAAATCTCCCACACACACCACTTCTACGCCAAGTGTCTTTGCATCCTGCAGAAATCTTTCAAAATCGCCTTCTTCCAGCGGATATTGGTTGTCGTTCCAGATTGCATTTACGGCGTGGCGAAATAAGCGCACCGCCTCTTTATCATCTGCATTCTCCTGTGTCAGACTCTGTCGGATCGCAGTCAGTCCGGCTCCCATCTGATCGTGAAGCTTTGTCTTTGCCGCAAGTACTTCACGTTCACGCGTCAAGATTAACACATTATCCGACAGATAGCGGAGTTCTTTTGCTATTTCTTTTAACTGTTCGGTCTGCTTTGTCAGATTTATTTTTTCTTCATATTTTTGTAATATCCAGGAAAATAGCTTCTGTATAAGCCTTTCCTTTCCGGTCTGTCACTTCATTTTCCCGATAGCTCCATGCCTTCCCGTCAGGAAAAAAGGTAGATTTCTTTGTTGTTAATCCGGCTCACGCCATAACGCTCACACAGGCACAGTGCCTCTTTTAATTCCTCTTGCTTTTGCAAATCTCTGTGAGCGATTGTTTGAAATAGGCGATACATCTGTTCATTGCAAAGTTTCACATATCCATCTTCTGTAAAATAACAGATTCCAATGGGCAATACATTCATCGCCTCTTTAATAGAATTCTGTCGGATTTTTTCTTTTTCTTGTACGATGCAGCCAAAATCCTTCCCAGATAAGCAATCCATCGATCACACCGACGATGCACCACCAAATCCACAGTGAGACATCCGGCATTTGAAAATAAGCTGGTTTTCCTCGCTCTGCCTCGTAAGAATAGGCCAATGCATTTACAAGAAGAAACAAAAATACGAAGACTGCGATATTCATATGCCACTTTCGATTGTCGATCTTCATATCGTGGAAAACAAGAAGCAAGATCAAACTCGCCACGAGACTTAATAATATTGCCAGCATCAAAAATGTCTGCATTACGATTCACCTGCCTTTTCCACTGTAAATACAAATCGCCATATGCCATCTTCGCATGTGCAGGACTGTGCCATTTCTGAAAAAACAGGCAAGATCGGTCTCGCTTTCGATCTCCATACAGAATAGAACATCTTCACTCTGACTGCGGAGCTTTATCCACACCGAAGCGCAGCTGTCTACACATTTTTCCACTACATTTTCAAAAAAATTGATACATAACAACAGCATCTCTTACATAGATTTTCTCCCCTTCCGGGAATGAGCATGCGCAGTCAATATCTAACAATCGTAAACTGGAAAAGGATTCCTCTATACAGGCTTCCAGCTCGACGACGTCTGATACTTTTGATCTTTCTTCGATAAACTCTAGATTTCCGCGTCTTTTTATATAAATCACTGTTTGATTCTTTTATGGCTGGATTCCAGGGGCAACCAATTTGGCTGCCCCCTTTATTTTTTATTGCTATTATTTTTAATTACTTCAGAATTAATTTGCTATATAATTTTATATTATCCACTCTTTATT
>VOFC01003819.1_pt1 | contig 41984 bp, 60 predicted proteins | sample 5384161 | NCBI WGS metagenome assembly VOFC01 (sample SAMN12384722, study PRJNA508395) | human gut metagenome | isolation source: healthy gut B | host: Homo sapiens
GGAGCCGCTGGGAGGTTCTTGTATGGTACAGTTTCAGAAGGACGCCGCGCTCGGCGGCATCCCGTTCGGTGTGCTGGAGGTCGTTTATCCGGACAAGCCGCTCCGGCGCACGGAGGACTTCCGCATAATGGTCGAGGAGCATCTGCGTCTGCTGCGGAGAAATACGCCGACTATGACCGCAAAGGCGCTTTTTGGCGAAAAACGTCTATTTCCGGTTTTTCAGGAAATTCAAAAGACGTACCCGGTCATGATGCAGCTTGAATCCTTCCTCCTGAAAGGCCGCCCATTCCCTATCGAAAACGCCGTGACCGCCATCCCGTTTCTCGCGGAGCTCGAAACGCAGAGTCTCTCCGGCACGCACGACGTAGACTTTGTCCGCGGGGCTGTCCGCCTGTTTGCCGGAACGGAAAAAGCGCCGTTTCCCGGCATGCGGGGGGTGAGGAGGTACATACCTACCCCGGCGACTTCTGCGCGCGAGACGACGAGGGCATCATTTTTCAGCATGATCGCCGGAGCGGACGCGCGCACCTGCGTCAAGCGAGACGAGCCGGCATGTGTTCTACCCCGTGTTCGGCGTGGCCGGACAGCCGGAGGCGGAGATATCCGCCGTGCTCGACCGGCTGGAAGAATACGTCCGTGTTCTCGCGCCGAAGGCGGAGATCGCGCGGCAACTGCTATGAAGATTGCGGAGATTCGCTATGCCGGAGAATTCCTATCTCCGGCTGTGCTATGAGGTAATATACCAATGATACATCCAGTTGGAACAAGAACGATCGTCACGGAGCGCTGTGTCCTGCGGCGCATCTGTGCGGAGGATGCAGCGGCCATGTATGAGAGCTGGGCAAAATATGAGGAGGGCTGCCGGTATTTCCCGTTTGACCCCGCCTCGGACGCGCAGAGTTACCGCGAGCGCGTGCTTCGCTGCGGTGGAAAGCTACGATTCCGGGCTCTATTTTCAGTGGGTTATTGAGCGAAAGGCAGATCATGCCCTGATCGGGATAATCAATCTCGGGCACGTAGATGAAGCGAACGCTCTTGCGGAGACGAATTATATGCTCACCCCGGTCTGCTGGGGACAGGGCATCATGACGGAAGTTCTGTGTGCCGTGCTGCAATACGCCTTTGACGAGGTTGGCCTCAACCGAGTACAGGCTGATGTATTTGACGGCAATGCCGCGTCTGCGCGGGTATTAAAAAATGTGGCATGCGCTTTTGAGGAAGTCGCGCGGCAGCGGTATTATAAGCACGGACACTTCATTGACACGGCACAATACGCCATTCTGCGTACTGACAGATATGCCCGTTGATTCTATTTTTGGTCAGGAAAACACTTTCAGGCTCATGCAACGCTTTAGACTATAAAAACCCAGTTCGGCACAAGGCCGGACTGGGCTTTAAATTTATTGATTGTTATTTCGTAAAGTCTATCATATAGGTATGCGCATAACGGCCATTGGAACGGCAAAGTCATCATTGAACGCAATTGTGATCGTTCCAGTTTTCAGCAAATCAATCGCTGCGTCGGGGATATTCGCATAGAGATAGTAGTGCGCCGTTCCCAATGGTTCCAGCGCATAGTCCGTGGTTGCCGCAGGATTTGCGCCGATGGAAAATTCCGTGTCGTAAGAGTATTCTCCATTGATCGTCACTTTGCCTGCAAGATATCTCCCATCCAAGTTGCTGGAACTCCGATTCGTAATTTGCCCACGAAGACATATGTATTGACTTCCGTCCACATCGGAAATATATAGGTAGGCACCGGATGTATCGGCAGGGTAAATTTCATCTTCGAGAGAGATGCTCTCAACAGTCATCTTTACAAAGTCGAGTTCAATTACATCTCCTATTTTTAATTCTTTTGCCCCTTCCACGACCATTCTGTCTTGTTCGGGGATAATGTTAACCGCAAGTGTCTTACTGTCCACGTTGTATGATACCGTTGCGATCATGACAGAATCATCAAGAATCTCAAATTCGTTGTTGGAAATCACATTGATGGCAAAGCCCGCCTCTTTAAGGCAGTCCTGATAGGTCTGCACCAAAGCCCCGCCCAACTTTTTGTTCTCCGTTTTCAACATACGCGTAATAGATTTCTTTTGTCACGCCGTTGACCGAACTGGTTCTTTTGCTTGTTCTGTATACATCGGCGCAATTTTCAGGAGTTGGCAAAGCATCATACTCATCAAAGCATATTGGTTCATTATGGACCGTTTCCGCTTGAACGGCTTCCGTAGCGGATTCTGATCCATCGCCAATGGCATCCGCAACATTTGATGGGCTGCTTTCGTCGCAAGCGCTCAACGATGCGCAAATCAATAGTACCAGAATCAGAGATAGCGTTCTTTTCATGGTAGTCCTTCTCTCTTTTTTATTAACCGATATTGGTTAATATTGTTATACACCGAATTTGGTTATCATGTCAAGGGATAAAGGATGTGAACGGGCATGATCTCCTATGAAAAGCCATGCCGAGGAAGCCCATCATCTCTGAACGTGCGCCGGATCTCTAAAACGGAGCGTATTCATCTGAGCCCGCGAACTGCGCGTCGGAAGTGCATCGACGGCCCATGGTGTCGGTCATGCCATAGCTGGCGGGGCCGGCGGCCATGTTGTCCGGTGCAGGGTACGGCCCGTGCCGCCGCCGGAGGCGACGGAGAAGTACTTCTTGCCCTGCTCGATGCACTTTCTTGTAAGGTGCCGGCGACAGGGTGCTGGAAGCGGGTGGGGTTGGTGGAGTTGCCGGTGATGGACACGTCCACGCCCCTCGTGGTGCATGATGGCCACGCCCTCGCGGACGTCGTCCGCGCCGTAGCAGCGGCCGGCGGCGCGCGCTCGCCCTGGAGTAGGGGATCTCGCGCACGATGGTCAGCTTGCCGGTGTAATAATCAAACTGGGTCTGGACATAGGTGAAGCCGTTGATGCGGCTGATGATCTGGGCGGCGTCTTTGCCGAGACCGTTGAGGATGACGCGCAGGGGCTCCTTGCGGGCCTTGTTCGCGTTGCGGACGATGCCGATCGCGCCTTCGGCGGCGGCGAAGGACTCGTGGCCGGCGAGGAAGGCGAAGCACTTCGTATCGTCGGTAGAGCAGCATCGCGCCGAGATTGCCGTGGCCGAGGCCGACCTTGCGGTCGTCGGCGACGGAGCCGGGGATGCAGAAGCTCTGCAGGCCGATGCCGATGGCCTTGGCAGCTTCGGCGGCGGTCTCCACGCCTTTCTTCGGATGGCGATTGCCGCGCCGACGCAGTACGCCCAGCCGGCATTCTCGAAGGCGATGGGCTGCACGCCCTTGACGATCTCATAAGGATCAAAGCCCTTTTCCTTGCAGATAGCGCGGCACTCCTCAATGGAGTTGATGCCGTACTCGGCGAGGACGGCGTTGATCTTGTCGACTCTTCTTTCGTAGCTTTCAAACAGTGCCATTTTTCCGTTCCTCCTCTCTTATTCGTGACGCGGGTCGATGTACTTTGGCGGCGTCGGCAAAGCGGCCGTAGCTGCCGGTGGCCTTTTCACGGGCTTCTTCGTTGGCGTCCACGCCTTCTTGATGTTTTCCATCATGGGGCCGAGTCTTGACGAATTCGTAGCCGATGATCTGGTCCTCTTCGTCGAGAGCCGAGACGGGTGACGTAGCCCTTCGGTGACTGCAGATAAGCGCGGGCCCTTCACCTTGGTGGCGTACATGGTGCCCACCTGGCTCGTGAGGCCCTTGCCGAGGTCCTCGAGACCGGCGCCGATGGGCAGGCCGCCCTCGGAGAACGCCGTCTGGCTGCGGCCGTAGACGATCTGGAGGAACAGCTCGCGCATGGCGGTGTTGATCGCGTCACACACCAGGTCGGTGTTCAGCGCTTCGAGGATGGTCTTGCCGATCAGGATCTCGCTGGCCATGGCCGCGGAATGGGTCATGCCGGAGCAGCCGATCGTCTCCACCAGGGCTTCCTCAATGACGCCGTCCTTCACGTTCAGAGTCAGCTTACAGGCGCCCTGCTGGGGCGCGCACCAGCCGATGCCATGGGTAAGGCCGCTGATGTCCTTGATTTCCTTCGCCTCGCACCCTTGCCCTCTTCGGGGATCGGCGCAGGACCGTGGTATGCGCCCTTGGCAACGGGGCACATATGCTGGACTTCCGCTGAGTAGATCATTGTGTATCCATCCTTTCCTAAAAAGAGCCGCAGCCGGAGAACCGGCACCGGCCCGTTGTTAACTTTGAAACGTTTCCGTATCCAGCTTCGTATTATATCAAATTCCGGCGAAAAAAGCAAGGAGTTTATACAGAATGCAAATAAAACCTGCGCCGCGGGGCATGCTGAAAATTGTATGGTTTGCCGTGGAAAACTATGTAGAATGTGCGTTGCCATATGACGGAGGTTGTGGTATTATGCGCTTGGAAATAGAAAATTTATAGAAAAGGATGAGGGATATATGCGCAGAACAAAGATCATTTGCACCATCGGTCCCGCCAGCTGCAGCGAAGAGGTCATGCGCGAGCTCCTGCTCGCCGGGCTGAACGTCGCCCGCATGAACTTCTCCCACGGCACCCACGAGAGCCACGCCGAAATGATCGCGCGCGCTTTCGCAAGGTGCGCGATAGGGCCCGGAGATCCGTCTCGGTCTCTTCGATGAGCCGGTCGAGATCGTTTCCGGTCAGGCGTACACCTTCTCCACCGTGGAAACGCCCGGCACCGCCGAAAGTGCTTCGTGAACTATGCTGAGCTGCCCGCCGATGTGAAGAGCGGCGATATGCTTCTCGTGGACGACGGCGAGCTCTCCTTCCGCGTGGAAGAGACGACCGACACCGAGATCCGCTGCACCGTTATAGACGGCGGCATGATGAAGAGCCAGAAGGGTGTGTGAACATCCCCGGCGCGCGGCTCAACATGCCGTTCCTCTCCGAGCGCGACAAGAGCGATCTTCTCTTCGGCATCGAGCAGAACGTTGACTATGTTGCCGCCTCGTTCACGCGCCGCGCGCAGGACATCATTGATATGCGCTCGTTCCTCAACTCCCACGGCGGTGAGGGCATCCGCATCATCGCAAAGATTGAGAACACGGAGGGCGTCGAAAAGTTTGACGAGATCCTCGCCGCTTCGGACGGCATCATGGTCGCCCGCGGCGACATGGGCGTGGAGATCCCGTTTGAACGTCTCCCCGGCATCCAGAAGCACTTCATCCGTTCCTGCTGCCAGGCGGGTAAGACCGTCATCACCGCCACGCAGATGCTCGACAGCATGGAAGAAAACCGCCGCCCGACCCGTGCGGAAATTTCCGACGTAGCGAACGCCGTCTTTGACGGCAGCAGCGCCGTGATGCTCTCCGGCGAGACTGCCGCGGGCAAGTACCCCGTGGACGCCGTGAAGACTATGGCGCGTATCGCTGAGCAGGCCGAGCAGGACGCTTTCGCCGCCGATATCTACAAGAACATCTGGCACGCGATGGATCACTCCGACAATACCAACGCCGTGAGCGCCGCCGCCTGCACGATGGCCGAGCAGACGTATGCGCAGGCGATCATCGCCGACACGAGCACCGGAAAGGCCGCACGCCGTGTTGCCAAATACCGCCCGGCGCAGATGATCCTCGCCGCGACGCCGTCCGAGAAGGTCTACCACCAGCTCGCGCTCGTCTGGGGCGTATACCCGCTGCGCACGCAGCCGGTGGACAGCGTGGACGTCCTGTTCCACTGCGCCATTGAAAAGGCGAAGGAGCTCGGCTATCTGCACTCCGGCGACACCGTTGTTATGACCGCCGGCATCCCGCTCAACACCCACGGCAGCACCAACATGGTGAAGGTGCAGACCATCCGGTAACCGCTCTCAAACGAGACCCGTTTCGTTTACGCTTCGTTTGAAAAGGCTGCAGCGAGCCATAAGACTGAAAAAATCCTCCGATTTTCATCGGAGGATTTTTTACTCTTTATCTTTCTTTTTATCCCGCTTTACACCGGACTGGGCGACGCTACCGCCGTCCGAGAGGGTCTTCCCGTCGAGCAGAAGGAGCTTTTCGGCAAACACCCGCGTAAAGCCGCCCATGATGGCCGAGAGCATGATAAGATCCTCGGCGTGTTCGGTCGTGATCTCCGCGTTCTCCTCATGGTTGAGGATCGGCCCCGCCGTCAGCCGGATCTGCTGGATGAAGTACTGCGCCGCCTGCCGGTGGCGGGAGGCGTAAGCCGTGTAGATATGCTCCACCTCTTCTTCCGAAAGTCCCATCGGAATGACCTTCTGGATGAGCGCGATGCTCAGCGACTGCTTGAGCGTCAGAATGATGATGAGATACGCGATATGCACGCGGTAATATCGCCGCTTCACTGGCTCCGGCATGACCTTGATGCGGACGTAGTTGTTGATCGTCGCCGCCGTAATGAACTGCTCATCCTTGAGCTCCGGCGGGGAGATAGTCCAGATATTCGCGCAGCAGCACCGTGACCTGCTCCATATACAATCCCAGATTGGGGATCTCCTCCCAACGCGGAAGCCGGAAATCGTCAGATACTTTTCCCAGCGGCGCAGCTTGCCCGCAACGAGCGCGTTATCGTATGCCATTTTCATCACCTCGCAGACAGGATTATACCACATCCTGCTGATTTTACAAGAAGCAATTGTGTCTTTTTCCCATTGACTTAATTTTGACCTTGATTTATAATAATATCAAATATTAGATACTTGGAGGGCAAACATCTTGTCTTTTTGCTATCCTTACCGATACATCCGCCAATCTGCCGACGCCGCTTGCAGAAGCACGGCGTCACCGTTGCGCCGTTTTCCTATTCCTATGACGGTGTGGAGCACACCTGTCTTGATACCGGAGTCGTTTGACGGCGCGGCGTACTACGGCGCGATGCGAAAAGGCACGGTGGTGACGACCTCGCTCGTAAACCCCGACCGGTTCATCTCCGCGGCGCGGCCTCTGCTCGCCGCCGGGGAAGACGTTCTCTTCGTCGGCATGTCGTCCGGCATCAGCGGCTCGTTCGGCTCGGGCTCGCCGCGGGCGATCTGCGCGAGGAGTTTCCCGGGCGCGATATCCAGCTCATCGATACGCTCGGCGCCTCGCTCGGCGAGGGCATTCTTGTTCTGCGCGCCATCGAGATGCGTGAGAACGGCGCTTCGCTTTCCGAAACGGCGGCGGCGCTGCGCGATATGCGCTGGCGGATGTATCAGATCTTCACTGTGGACGATATCATGTACCTGCGCCGCACCGGACGGCTCTCCAACGCCAAGGCGATCGTCGCCTCCGTGCTGCACATCAAGCCCGTGCTCAAGGGCAACGAGGAGGGGCGCGATCGTCGCCGTGGACAAGATCCGCGGCCGCCGCAAGTCCATTGACGCGCTTGTGGAGCGTTACCGCAAATATGTCGTCGCACCCGAGACGCAGACCGTAGGCATTGCCCATGCCGACTGCGCGGAGGACGCGGAATACCTCGCCTCGGCGCTGCGTATCGTTGCGCCGCCGAAGGAGATCATGACCGTGATGTACGAGCCCGTGACCGGCTCGCACGTCGGCCCCGGCGCGCTGGCGCTGTTTTTCTCGGGGACGAGAACGTCCGATCGAAATAATTTGCTGTATATATTTTGCTGTATATAAGGAGAGGATACCATGAACGACTTTGTGATCTACACCGATTCCGCATGCGACATCCCGCCGGAGCTTTTGAAGGAGTGGGGCGTGCCGTATTCCTGGCTGACCTATGTGTTCGACGGCGATGCGCGCCAGTACTCGAACTACGAGCTCCCCTTCCCCCGAGTTCTACGACAAGATGCGCAAGGGCAGCGTCGCGCGCACGAGCGCCGTGAACGCGGACGCCTTCGTGCAGGGCTTTGAGCCGATCCTGCAGGACGGCAAGGATATCCTCTACATCGGTTTTTTCCTCGGGTCTGAGCAGCACATACCACGCCGGGTGCATCGCCGCGCAGGAGCTGCGCGAAAAAGTATCCCGAGCGTGACATCCGCTGCGTTGATACGCTCGGCGCGTCCGGCGGGTTCGGTCTGCTACTTTATATGGCCGTGCAGAAAAAGCGCGAGGGCGGCACGATCGAGGAGTGCGAAAAGGTCGTGCTCGACAACCGCTTCCATCTCTGCCACTGGTTCACGGTGGACGATCTCGTCTATCTCAAGCGCGGCGGACGCATCAGCGCCGCCACCGCGTTCGTCGGCAACACGCTCGGCTTCAAGCCCGTGCTGCACATGGACGACGCCGGCCATCTCATCAACATGTTCAAGGTCCGCGGCCGCAAAGCCTCTCTCAACGCGATGGCCGACAAATACGGCGAGCTTGCTCTTGACAAAGCCGGCGGAACGGTGTTTATTTCTCACGGAGACTGCCGCGCGGACGCCGACACGCTCGCCGCGATCCTCAAGGAGCGCTACGGTGCTTCCGTCAAGGAGATCGTGGTCGTTGGCCCGGTGATCGGCGCGCTCCGGCCCCGGCACGCTTGCGCTGTTCTTCCTCGGCGAGCACCGGTAACTCTTTGCAGAAAGGAATATTTCCATGATCGATTACCGCTACGATACGCAGCTCCTCATCGAAGGCACCGGCCTGGACGAGGACGCCATCAACGACTATTTCCGCACCAACTTCCAGGGCGACTGCCTGCTCGCCGTCGGCGACGATGAGCTCATCAAGATCCACTACCACACCAATGAGCCGTGGAAAGTGCTCGAATACTGCGCCTCGCTCGGCGAAATTTTCGATATCGTAGTCGAGGACATGGACCGCCAGGCCCGCGGTCTCAACGGCTGACGTTTAAATTACCAAAATACCCCCGCTTTTCGGAACGAACCGAAGAGCGGGGGTATTTTTTATTGCTCTATCAAGAGGAGAAACAGCGAAAGAAGCAGGCAGAACAGCGGAACGATCACCGTGTCAGCCGACCTGGTGGAGCATGCCGAAGAGCACACTCACCCGGCCCGGAAACCTGTCAAGACCGATATACATCGGCGTGCCGCTTTGGTCGCCGTCAAAGTATACGGTCAGGTAGCTGTTTGCGCCGGCAAAGTCCGTCAGCAGTTCACCGCCGCCCGGGTTGAGCTGGGCATAGTGGAACATGGCGTCGTCCGTCTGCACGAGACGGTAGCCGGAAAGCCCCAGTACTTTGCCAGCAGCGTGCAGAACTCATCCACGGTCATGCCGTCCGGCAGGATGTCGTCATAGTTGTTGTAGGTATGGAACGTCTCCTTTCCGTTGCCCGTTTCCACCGTCACGTCGCCGCCGGGGATGGGCGTGTCCGTCTCGTCCGCCTTGGCCTCCGTACTGAGCTGCACGATCTTTCCGCTCATCGTATCGACGAAAATATTCATGAAATACTTCCGTCGTCGGTCCGGCCGCGGACAATGTAGCTGTGGGGGAAAATGCGCCCGAACCAGTAATCGCTCACGCCCATGTTCGGCGCTTCGCCGAGATAGTCGGTTCGCCGTCAAAAAGCGGTACTCCGAAGAGAGAATACCCATATCCTGCATTTTCGCAATTTCCTGCCGCGCGACCTTGACCCGCCTGCGCGGGGCTGTTGATGAGCCGCCCGGCGGCAAGGGGGCGCTCCCGGCAAGCACGAGCACGAGCGCCGCCGCGATCAGCACGGTGCGAAGCGTCCGCTTCGCGCGAAGGGGTTTTCCTGTATTCTTTTCCTGCATAGCCGATGTGACCTCCTTGATGATTTCGTCGTCGATCCCGCCGGCCGCTTCCATAATATCCAGCGCTTTCACAGCAGTTCCTCCTTAATGAGATAGTCGCGCAGCTTTTTCCGGCTGCGGCAAAGCGAGGTATGTACCCTTCCCTGCCGGCAGCCGAGCCTTTCGGCGATCGCCGGGGCGGGAAGAGCGAGATAGTAGCGGGCGGTGAAAATGATCCGGTCGTTTCGGGAAAGCGTATGGAAAAAGGCGTTCACCGCATGAGAAAGCTCCCGTGCCTCAATGATCTGCTCCACATTGTCCCGCCCCGCGACACACTCAGCGAGCTCGTCGAGCGCGGCGGACGCCTCACCGCCGCCGCGTTTCTGCGCGCTGTCGGCGCGAAAGCGGGAAAATGCGGCGTTCCGTACGGTGCGGAACAGATACGCGGCAAAATGCTCCGGGCGCTGCGGCGGATGGTGTTCCAGAGTGAGAGATAAGCGTCCTGCACGATCTCCTCGGCGTCCTCCGCCGCGGGGGAAGAAACCGGCGCGCGATGCCTTCGCATGCGCCGCCGTATTTCCGCTCCGTTTCGGCGATCGCCTGCTCGTCGCGCCGCCAGTACAGGTCTACGATGAAGCTGTCCTCCATGATCTTTCCTCTTTCTTACGGGGCTGCCCCTTTGAGTACTCACCCTTATAGACGCAATTTGAGCCTAAATGCTTACAAAGAGTATGGGAAAAAATGAAAAACCGCTCTCCGAATGAGGCCGGAGAGCGGCATTTGTTCTATATTACCGGCTGTACATGGCCGTCATGGCGGCGATGTGGTCGGCGAGCTCGTCGGTGAGCGCGCCGGGCAGCATGCGCCAGCACCAGTTGCCGTGGCCGAGGACGCCGGCGACGTTCATGCGCGACTCGCCGCCGAGGGCAAGCCAGTCCTGCATCTGCGCGACGAAGAGCTTTGCCACCGAGCTCATGCCGCCGCGGATGATGCCGTTTACATACCCTTCCTCATCGTTCAAGCCGAGATACTGCTTGGCGTAAGCCACATCGTCGCCCTTCGCGTCGCCCAGCCACTGGGCGAGCGTGGCGTTGTCGTGCGTGCCGGTGTAGCAGATGCAGTTCGTCGGATACCGGTGCGGCAGATAGTCGCTCGGCTCGCGGGAATCAAAGGCAAATTGCAGCACCTTCATGCCGGGAAGCCCGAGTACTCGCGCAGAGCGATGACCTCCGGCGTAAGAAAGCCGAGATCCTCGGCGATGATGTCGAGACCGGGAGCGCCGTCTTGATCGCGTCGATAAAGCTCTCGCCGGGGCCCCTTGCGCCAATGGCCGCTGCGCGCGGTCGTCCTCGCCGTAGGGCACGGCCCAATAGCTCTCCAGACCGCGGAAATGGTCGATGCGGACGGTATCGTAGAGCTTGCCCTGGGCGGCGCCGAGACGCCGGATCCACCAGCGGTAGCCGTCGTCTCGCATACGGTCCCAGTCATAGAGCGGGTTGCCCCAGAGCTGACCGTCGGCGGTGAAGTAATCAGGCGGGACGCCCGCGACCTCCGTCGGGCGGCACTGGATCGTCGAGCTGGAAGTACTCGCCCTCCGCCCACACGTCGGCGCTGTCGAGCGGCACATAGATCGGCACGTCGCCGATGATCCGGATGCCCTGCTTCGCGGATATACGCGCGCAGCGCGTTCCACTGGCGGAAGAACAGATACTGCGTGAAAAATGCAGAAGCGGATATCCTCCGCAGGCTCATACGCGGCGCAGCAATTGCTCGCTGCGGCGAAGACGGAGATCCTCGTCCTCCCATTCGATCCAGGGGCGCATGCCGAAATGACGCTTTGCCGCGGTATAGAGCGCATAGCTGCGCAGCCAACTCTCGTTTTCACGATGAAAGTCCGCTACGTTCTCACGCTTTGTCCCAGCCGCGCTCACAGGCGCGGCGGAGAAGATCGAACCGTCCGGCGTAGAGCGCGCCGTAATCCGTCTGCGCCGGGTCGCTGCCGACCAGAAACGGCATCGACTTCCTCGCGCGTGAGGAGACCGTTTTTCCACCAGCTGCTTCAAGGTCGATGAGATACGGGTTCCCGGCAAAGGCCGAGTCGGTCTGGTACGGTGAGTCGCCGTAGCCGGTCGGGCCGAGCGGCAGGATCTGCCAGTATTTCTGTCCGGCTTTCCGAAAGGAAATCGGCAAACTCTCTCGCCTCTGCCCAGCGTTCCGACGCCGTGCGGCGACGGGAGCGATGTGATATGCAGAATAATTCCGCTTGCTCGCATGGCAAACGCCTCTTTCGTCTGTTAGAATTTGCGGATGCTGTTAATTCTTACGGATGCTGTCCGTCTTTTTCGAGCGTGTACGGCGCAAGGACATGCTGCGCGCCTGAGCCGTTTTCGATCATGTCGAGCAGCACGGCATAGCTCTTTTCCGCCATGAACGCGATCTGCTGCGTAACGGTGGAGAGCCTCGGCTCGTAGTACCGGCAGATGGGCAGGCCGTCAAAGCCGATGAGGGAAATGTCCTCCGGGATACGCTTTCCGGCATCGCGGACGGCGCGGGCCGCGCCGATGGCCATGACGTCCGCCATGGCGAACACCGCTGTGATCTCCGATGTTTCGCGCAGGAGCTCCGCCATGGCCGTATAGCCCTCGTCGAAGCTGTAGTGCGCGGTCTTATAATGCCGGTCCGCGTCAAACGTCATGCCGCGTTTCTCCGTGAGCGCGCTGCAGCACGCCCGCATAGCGCAGACGGCCCGTATCGGAAAGTATTGCGCTCGCCGCCGATGACGGCGATCTTTTTATGGCCCATGTCCGACCAGATACTCCGACGGCGCCGCGGCAGCGGCGGTATCGTCGGTCGTGACGCTCGAAAGATTCTTGAATTGGAATTCCGCGGCGGAGTTTGTGACAAGAACACGCGGGAATGTGGATCTCGGCAAAATTCGATGAAATCCTCGCTGCTGCCGCCGAGGAAGAGGATGCCCGGGCTTTTCTCCCGGCGAGCTGCACGGCGCGGCGCACCTCGTTGTCGAGCTCGCCGATATAGTCCACCACAGCTGGTACTCCCCGCCCGCAAACACGGTCTGCAGCCGTTCGACCAGCGTGGCGAACAGCTCGTTGTGCGTGCCGCGGACGATGACGAGGATGTTGTTGCTGTGGTCTGCTGTTTGAGATTGCGGGCGTTCGTGTTCAGCTCAAAGCCCTGTTCCTTCACGATTGCCATGATCTGCCGCCTCTCGCCTTTTCGCTGACATGCGGCTGATTGTTGAGCACGCGCGAAACGGTGCCGAGCGAATACCCGAGAGAGCCGCCAGGTCCTTTGATGGATCGTCATCAGCCCTTCACCGCGCGGCCGCAACACCCTTTAATAATGTGTTTCTGGCAGCAGAGATAGAAGATGATGACCGGCAGGATGCTCAGAAGGATCAGTGCCATCGTCGCACCCATGTCCACCTGTCCGTAGCTTCCCTTGAGATGCTGAATATGACGATGGGGATGGTCATATACTCCGTGCGGTCGAGCACGAGATACGGCAGAAGGAAGTCGTTCCACACCCACATGATCTCCAACACGCCGACGGAGATCATCGTCGGCTTCATCATGGGGAGGACCACCGGAGAAAAACGTGCGCACCGGGCCGCAGCCGTCGATGGCAGCAGCTTCCTCAATTTCCAGAGGAATGGACTTTACAAAGCCGCAGAACATGAACACCGCGAGACCCGCGCCGAAGCCGAGATAAATGACCGGGATCGTCCACGGGGTATCGAGACTGAGCTGGTTCGCCGTGCGGGAGAGCGTGAACATGACCATCTGGAACGGGACGACCATGGAGAACACACAGAGATAATATACGATCTTGCTGAAGAAGCTCCCGACGCGGGAGACATACCACGCGGCCATGGACGTGCACACGAGAATGAGCGCCGTGGAGGCAAGCGTGATGAAAGGCTGTAGCCCACGGCCTTCAGAAACGGGTAGTTGCCGAAGGTCATGCCCTTGATATAGTTCTGAAGCCGACAAAGCTGTTCGCGTCCGGGAAGGCAAACGTCTGCGTGTTGACGGCGGCGTTGCTCTTGAAGGAGTTCATCAAAACGATGAGGATCGGCATAATGTAAGCGATGCAGATCACCGTGAAGATGATCGTCAGCACCATTTTGCCGCGTTCTTCTCTCTTTGCCATTACTGCTGTACCTCCTTTTTACGGGTGGCCTGGAGCTGCAGAAGGCCGATCGCGGCCACAAGGATGAAGAACACCACGGCCTTCGCCTGGCCGACGCCGCGGTTGTTGCCGCCGCCGGAGTAGAAGGCGCTGTAAATGTTCAGAGCGAGCATTTCCGTCGTCTTTATAACGCTGCCGTCCGGCTGCTGCAGGAACGGCCGCCCCGCCGTCAGCGCGAGGTTCTGGTCGAAGAGCTTGAAGCCGTTCGTGAGCGTGAGGAAGATGCAGATCGTAAAGGAGCTCATCATGTTCGGAATGGTGATCTTCCAGAGCGTCTGCCAGTTGTTGGCGCCGTCGATGCGGGCCGCCTCGAGCATGTCCTCCGGGATGGACTGGAGTCCGGCTATGTAAATGATCATCATATAGCCGACCTGCTGCCAGCATATAAGGATAATGAGACCCCAGAAGCCGAAGGTCGAGTTGAGCACGACGGAGGTGTTGTACTTCACGAGGAAGCCGTCAAAGATCATCGACCAGATGTAGCCGAGCACGATGCCGCCGATGAGGTTCGGCATGAAGAACACGGTGCGGAAAAGGTTCGAGCCGCGGATGCCCTTCGTGAGGAAGTAGGCGACCGTGAAGGCCAGAACGTTGATGAATACTACCGACACGAAGGCGAACAGCGCCGTATACCAGAAGGCATGAAGGAAGCTGCTGTCCGAGAGCGCTTTGATGTAGTTGCTGAATCCGACCCACGTCCACTGGCTCGTCAGCTTAAACTTGCAGAAGGACAAAAAAACGCGCCCTTAAAGAACGGGTAAAGGAACCCGATGCAGAAGGCGGCAAAGGTGGGCAGCAGGAACAGCCAGAACATCCGCTGAATGGGGCGGCGGATCAGGCGGCTGTTGTGTGCGGCTGAATCCCGCGGTATGTTTATACGCTTCATTCTTTCCTCCTGTTCTGCCGAAATTGTCATGGCGACAGCTCCTGCCCGAACGCCTCGGGCAGCAGCTCACGCCGTCACAGTCTATATACTATCCTGCCGGCGGATATATCTACAGGGCGGAGCGGACGTGATCGCCCGCCCCGCCTGTATTGTGTGTCAATTTGTCTCAGCGGATATCCGCAGAGGACTTAGTGCTCGTTGGCGTACTGGGTAGCCCAGCCCTGGACGAACGCGGTCTCAACGGTGGACCAGTCGCCGGTGCCGGTGGTGTACTGGCTCAGAGCATCGACGACGGCAGCGCGCCAATCGTCAACGGCAGGAGTCCAGTTGAACGCCCAGGTCACGGTAGTTGCCGTTGGCAACGTACTCGTTGGCAGCCGCGAAGAACACGTTCTCCGGGGTCTTGGCGTTCTTGAACGGGCAGGGGCCGAACTGCTCGGCCAGCATGGTGGTGCCTTCCTCAGAGGTAACAACCCACTTCATGAAGTCGAGGGTAGCCTTGATGTCTTCCGGAGAGGCGTTCTTGTTGATCGCCCAGCAGTTCTCGGTGCCGCAGCAGAGACCAGCCTTCTCCTCGCCTTCCACACCGCAGTAGATGGGGATCATGGTGAGGTCGTCCGGGTTCATGCCGAACTTGTCGGCAGAAGTCAGGTTGCTGTACTCCCAAGTGCCGTTCTGATAGAACGCAGCCTTGCCTTCGCCGAATTCAGCCTCGGCCTGATCGCCGGTGGCGGACAGGAGGGCAGCGCCGGTGGTCGCGGTATCGGTGATATACAGATCCCAGATGTTCTTGTAGTTCTCGAGGTAGGTGCCCTTGATGGTGGCGGGCTGCTCCGTCACGCCGTCATCGCGGAACTCGTAGTACAGAGGCATGTTGGCCAGGTGGCCGGAGAAACGCCAGGAGGAGGAACCGTCGAGACCGGCGGACGTGAAAGCGTCGAAGCCCAGCTCGGCAGCGCGGGCGTGGATGTCCTCCGCCACGGCCTTGAGGGTCTCAAAGTTGGTGATCTCATCGACGGGTAGCCGGCCTTTTCGAGCAGGGCCTTGTTCACGATGATGCCGAAGGCTTCGTAGCAGTAGCCGATGGAAACGGTCTCGCCGGCTTCGTTCTTCAGGTTGAAGTCGGTGGTGGTCATCTCGTTGTACACAATGTCGGTGCCTTCGAGATTGTAGCAGAACTCGCCGTAGCTGTTGACAGCGCCGAGGTTGCCGACCTGGAACATGGTGGGGCGGCGTCCTTGTCGAGTTCGGCGGTCAGGGTGGTGTCGTACTGGCCGGAAGCGGCGGTGACGACCTTCACGGGAACGCCGGTCTGCTCGGTGTAGGTCTTGGCAATCTCCTGCCAGGCCGCGTCAGACTCGGGCTTGAAGTTGAGGTAGTACACGCTGCCGGTCGCGGCCGGGGTTTCGGGTTCCGCGGCGGGCTCTTCCGTCGCGGGGTTTCGGGCTCAGCCGGGGGTGTTCGGGGTCTCCGCCGGGGCAGCGCCGCAGGCGACGAGGCTCAGAACCATGACCAGAGCCAGAAGAACAGCGAGAAGCTTCTTCATTGTTTGTTTCCTCCTAATTTTTAATGGGTTTCCGTAAAGTAAAGCTCTGAATTGGAAACGATTCCAACCAAGCTTGTCTGTATTCTATCCTCTTTGTAGAAATATTGCAAGTGCGTTTCGGCGAAAACGCTTAACTTTATGTCATTTACACAAAAACCTCGTCAACTTTTTTGTGCGGTTGGTCTTGTCATGCGGTCATTTGTTCCTGTATAATAGGCTTATTCTCCCGGAGGTGGCAATATGAAAAACTCTTTGATCCGGATTCCCCATCCTGCGCTTTCTCACGCAGGCGGCGGAGCTCGCGTGGCTGAACATTCTGTGGGTCGTGTGCTCGCTGCCGGTTTTTCACGCTCGGCGCTTCGACCGCGGCGCTCTGCACGGCGGTGCGGAACATGATCCGAGAATCGGGGCATTGGAACAGCGCGGCTTTTTCCGCGCGTTCCGCGATAATTTTCAAAAAATCCACGCTGCTCTGGCTCATTCTGCTTTGCGGCGCTCGCTCTCCTCGGCGCGGACGTATACATTCTCCGCGCGCTCTTCCCGGAGCAGCTGTTCTGGCTCGTGCTGCCGGGCGTCTGCTTTGCGCTGTGGCTGATGGTGTTCATCTGGGCGTTCCCGCTCACGGCGACCTTTGAAAATACACTCTGGAACACAATAAAAAACGCGGTGCTTCTCGGCGTCGGGTATCTGCCGCGGACGCTTTCTCATGGCGGTGATCCATCTGCTGCCGGTGATCCTCTTCGCCGTATCCCCGGCGGCGTTTTACGGCGTGAGCGTTCTCTGGCTCGTGCTGCTCTCGGCCGTGACGTGCTACACCGATCTCTGGCTCATGCAAAAGCCGTTCCCCCTTCCTGCCGGACGAAACGGAATGACCGGTCAAACGAGGCATAGGGGAAAACGTCCTCTGCGCACCAATTTGCGCAGAGGACATTTTTGATCTTGTATGCCGGTTCAGTGCAGCTCCCAGATGGTTTCCGCGTACTGGCGGATCGCGCGGTCGGACGAGAACATGCCCGCCGCGGCGATGTTGTAAAGGCACTTTTTGCCGAAGGATACGCGGTCCTTCCAATCCGTGAGCGCATGAAGGCGGGCTTCACGGTAGCTTTCAAAATCGCGCAGAACGAAATAGTTGTCCGGACGGTGCCAGCTCGCGCCCTTGAGTATGGCGTCGAAAAGCTCCTTCTGATCGTCGTCGGTCGGCACGGTGCCGTCCACAAGCGTATCCATCGCGCGGCGGATGCGCTCATCGGAATCGTAGAGCGCCTCTGGGTCGTAGGTATCGCGCACGGCGTTGTTCTCCTCGACGGTGCCGCCGAAGATGTAGTTGTTCTCCAGCCCGGCCTGCCGGACGATCTCGACGTTCGCGCCGTCCATCGTGCCGAGCGTCACAGCGCCGTTGAGCATGAGCTTCATGTTGCCCGTGCCGGAGGCCTCCGTGCCTGCCGGGGAGATCTGCTCGGAGATGTCCGCCGCGGGGATGATCTTTTTCGGCGTAGGAGCAGTTGTAGTTCTGCACGAACACGATGCGCATTTTGCCGTTCACGTCGGGGTCGTTGTTCACAAGCTCGGCCGGGCGGTTGATATAGCGGATGACGGCCTTCGCGCGGCGGTAGCCGGGCGCGGCCTTCGCGCCGAAAATGAACGCCGTGGGCGGCATATCGGCAAGACCGCCGTTTTTGATCTCAAAATAGAAGTCGGCAAGGCAGAGAGCGTTCATCAGCTGGCGCTTATACTCGTGCAGGCGCTTGACCTGCACGTCGAACACGAACTCCTCGGGAATGTCCACGCCCTCCGCGGCACGGATGCGCGGCGAGCTGGCTCTTCTTCTGCAGCTTGACGGCGTTGAAGAGCATAGCGAGCTCATCGCTCACGTGCTCGCGCAGATAGCCGATGCGGTCAAGATCACGCAGGAAGCCCCTCGCCGATCTCGGCGCGGATGAGCTCGGTGAGCTCCGGGTTGCAGAGACCGAGCCAGCGGCGCGGCGTGATGCCGTTCGTAACGTTCACGATGCGGCCGGGGTATTTCTCGTTCCACGCGCGGAAGAGATCGTCCCGGAGGATCTGGCTGTGGATCTCCGCAACGCCGTTCACCTTGCGGGACATATACACCGAAAGATCGGCCATGCGCGCCTGATTATCGCAGACGACGTGGAGATTCGCGCCGGGGGGAACTCCTGCTGCAGGCGCTCTTCGATCTTCAGGAGAATGTCGCAGATCTCCGGCACAACACTGCGCAGAAGATCCATATCCCAGCGCTCGAGCGCTTCGCTCATGACCGTGTGGTTCGTGTAGGAGAAAACGCTGCGGGTGATAGCAAAGGCACGGTCAAAGTCGATGCCCTCGGCCATGAGCAGCCGGATGAGCTCGGGGATGGACATGGCGGGATGGGTATCGTTGAGCTGCACGGCGATGAACTCGCCGAGGCGCTGAAGATCGCCGTTACCGGAGGATTTGTAGGTGCGCAGGATGTCCTGCAGCGACGCGCTGGAGAGCACGTACTGCTGCTTGATGCGCAGCCGCTTGCCCTCGACGGTGCTGTCGTTCGGGTAGAGGACGCGGGTGATGTCCTCGGCGCGGTTTTTCTCGGTGAGCGCGCGCTCGTAATCCTGCGAGTTGAACGCGTCAAAGTCGAGCTCCTTCTCCGCCTCGCACTGCCAGAGCCGGAGCGTTGCGACGTTGTCGGTATGATAGCCGATGACCGGCGTATCGTACGGCACGGCGAGCACCGTCTGGTCGGCGAAGCGGACGCGGACGGTGTGCTTCTCGCGGCGGAAGCTCCAGGGATCGCCGTGCTTTTCCCAGTCGTCGGCGGATTCCTTCTGCGCGCCGTTTTCAAAGCTCTGCTTGAAAAGGCCGAAGCGGTAGCGCAGGCCGTAGCCGGTCAGCGGCACATCGCAGGTTGCCGCGCTGTCCATATAGCACGCGGCAAGACGGCCCAGACCGCCGTTGCCGAGAGCCGCGTCCTCGATCTCCTCAAGACAGGCGAGATCGATGCCGCGCTCGGCAAACACCCGGCGCATTTCGTCGAGAATGCCGAGATTGAAAAGGTTATTGTATACGAGCCGCCCGACAAGATACTCGGCGGAGAGATAATACGCCTTGCGCTTTCCGGCGCGGCGGGCGCGGGATTTGGCCCAGTTGTCCCCCCACCGCGATCATTACCGCCCGCCCGAGAGCGTTGTGGAGGTGCTGGGGCGAGGCCTCGCTCAGGCGCTCGTCCTCGTCATATTTCAGCAGAGATTCCGTGGTGCCCAGAAGATCCTGCGGAGAATAAATCATGGTTCTCTGTCCTTTCGGTGATGGAATAGTGCCGTGGAAACGATTCCAAGGCTCTGCGCTGCATTATAACCGTTTTTTTCCCCGGCTCTGCAACCGTTTTTATAAAAAAGGCCGGAACACAGGCTCTTTTCTGTGTTCCGGTCATTTTGTCTGACAGCAGAGGTTCGTTTGAAGGCGTCAGCCGACATAGGGAAGCATCTCAAAGAAATTCTCTTCGCTCGCCGTTGATGGTCCAGCCGCCTTCCCCATCGTATTCCGGCCGGATCGATCCGGTGCGGCCGTCATCGGTGCGGAAGAAGGTGTTCTGTCCGTCCGTGCCGGTAAGCAGGAGCTTTTCGCCCGGCGTCAGCACGGCGGTGCCGCCCTCATCGAGATACACCGGCAGGATCTTCGCCACGGTCAGATAGTAGCAGCTGCCGCGGTAGTTCCATTTAAAAGAGGGATCGAGCGTTACGACGCCGTCGGACGTTCCGTTCATACCGATGACCGCGCAGTAGGTGCCAAGCTGATAGTACCACGCCTCGAGCATCGGGATGCCGCCGCTGAACACGACGCGTCCGTCGAGACTGCCGGTAATGCCGTTCGGGTCCGCGCCGTAGCGCGCGTCGCCGGTAAATTGATGGGCTCGAGCGTGTCGCCGTGCCAGCCGCAGGTGCGGTAATCGTCGCTGCCGGGGTCGGCGGCAAACAGAAGCTCGCAGATGCCGTCGCCGTCCAGATCACAGATCCAGAGATCGTACCGGTCGCCCACGGGCATATTGGTGCGGTCGAGCACCGTGCCATTCACGGCGATCGTGTACTCGTTGATGCCGCCGGCATCCTTCGCCGTCACGGTGATCTCCTCGGCGGCATAGTCGCCGTTAATGTCATAGTGATACACACTCTTGCCGGAGATGTTCAGCGGACGCTCGGCATACTGCTCTCCGTCCATGAGGATGAGAGAGCCGTCCATCCCGCTCTGGGAGATATACTTTACGTGCTCGCCATCGGCGTCGCGCCAAGAGATGGCGAGATTCGGCATCACGTCGGGGATCCATGTCTGCACGCAGACGCTCTCGCCGTCGGCGAGACGCCCGGCGTACCAGAGCGTGCCGTCCGTGCGGTAGGCGTTGGAGTATTCCAGATACGTCACGGCGTTGAGCTCAACGTCCTCGACCGTGCCGGAGGCGGTGAACGTGACGCACGCGCCCAGACCGCCCGTACCGGTATCGCAGACATACGTTGCGTTCCCGGCGGCGTCGGCGCTCTCGCTCAGCTCGCCGGTGAGCGTGCCGTCCGCCTCGCTCTCGGCGGGGAGATAATCCGCCTTGATCTGATAGGCGAGCCATGCGTACGGCAGCGTGAACTCGATGAGCCCCGCGGCATAGCCCGCGAGCTCATAGGGGTTTGCCATAAGGACAAGGCCCTCGTCGTTAAAGTACCAGTTGCCGTCGCGGAAGAGACCGGCAAGCTGATCCTCGTAGCCATCGTTCAGACCGTAGGCGGCGTATTCCGCGCCGTAGCTGATGATATCCTTGAGCTGATCGACGGCGGCGGAGAGGAAAGCGTCGTAGTTATCCGTGAGATCCGCGAGCGTCAGCTCCCGACCGGTGCGGATATCGAAGGTGTGACCGTAGCGGCCGGTGTAGCCGTGCGCGCCGCCGAGATACGACGTGTCGTCGTAGGTGATGCTCAGCAGATACCGGGCATTATAGCGGACGTTCATCTGGCGCATAAGGCTGTAGGAAGGAAAAGCCCGAGGCATCGCCGTTTTCCGTCTGCCAGGCGAGTTCTTCCTTTGCCGCGGCCAGATAATTTTCCTTGCCGGAAATGCTGTATTCGCTGCCCGATTCGACACCGACGGCAAAATCCGTATACTGCTTATGCAGCGCTTCGTTGATCGCGGCAGCGGCCGCGTCGTTTCCGTTCATGGAAACGCTCGGCTCGGCGCAGGCATAGACGAGAAGAAGCGCCGCATTGTCCGCGGTATAAAAATCCTCGTTCTCGCACCGGACGGAAATCACCGGCACATTGCGGTTTTCGACCGCCGGCACCTCCGTGGGCGCGGCGGAAGTCTCCGGCGCGGCGGTCACGGGGATCGCCGTGGGTTCCGCCGTGGGCTGTGCCGGAGTTTCCGGCTTTGTGCTGCACGCCGCAAGCGAAAGGGAAAGCGCCGCGCAGAGCAGCAGGGACAGGCCTTTCTTTTTTATGCTCATACAGTTGCTTACTCCTCATAGCGCGTGAGCGCATAGTCGTAAATATTGTGTCCGCTCTCGAGCGGCGCACCGTTCACGGTGAGCATTACCTCCGTGCCGTCAAAGGCGTCGAGCAGCGTGTTGACGATGCCTCCGACGAGGAAGTACTCTCCGCTCGTGCCGAGAGAGCGCACCTGCGCGGCGAAAGCGTCGTTGAGGTCGGCTCTGATGTGGCCGTCCTTGTCTGCGGTAACGGTGTTGAACGCCGCGCCGTTTTCAAAGATAAGGCCGTCCATCGCGCCGTTGAGCGTTTCGGCGGTGATCTCCGTGCCGTCGAGCGCGGTGCCGAAGGCAAGGGAAGTGCTCGGCGTTCGCGTCGCTGCGGTAGATGCGCACCACGGCGGGGATTTCATAGCCGCGCTCGGCGAAGATCGCGGTATAGGCCTCGCGCACGTCCTTGGCGCTAAGGCAGGGGGGTAATGCGCCGGCGTATAGCCGCCGTCGGAGAGGTTTTTCCCGCTCTCGCCGTAAAGGCCCATGGCGGTCTCATACATCGCGGTGAGCTTATCGGTAAGCTTTTTCGCCGAACTCCGTCTCCTCGCCGAGATCAAAGGCGGCTGCGCCGCTGCGCACGGCGTCCATGCCGTTCGTGAGCGAGAAGTCCATGATCGTGGCAGCGATGCGCGCTCCCGTGAGCGAGCAGCCGGCGGTGTGCCTTCATGATAGTTGTTGAAAAGGTCGCACAGCGCGTCGTAAAGGCCGTTCTTCTCCGGCGTCACCGTGACAGACGTGTCGGTTTTCTCGGGCATCGCGGTGGTTTCCGGCGGCACGGGCGTCGGAGCACTCGTCGGCTCCGCCGTTGCGGCGGGTTCGGCGGCTGCGCTGCCGGACGACGCATTGCCGGATGTTGCGGCGGGCTGCTCCGGCTTCGGCGAGCAGGCCGTCATAAACGCCGCGCACAGAATAAGCGCCAGAAGCGCCGCGGCAAATCGTTTCATCTTCATAAGCTTTTTCCTTTCCTCGCACCTTTGGGTGTTCGGAAATATAGACGCCGGACGGGGTCGTTTGGTTCCCCGTCCGGCAAAAATATTATACGGTTTTCTGCGGAAACACAAGTGCGGCTTTGAAAAGATCGCCGTCAAGCGTCAGCGTGAGCTTTCCGCCCATGAGCTCCATGAGAGAATTGGCAATGGAAAGCCCCAGTCCGCTGCCGTCCGTGTGGCGCGAGCCGTCGCCGCGGACGAACCGCTCCATCAGCTCCTCCGCCGGGATGTTCAGCGGCTCGCGGGAAATATTTTTGAGCGTGAGCACCGTTTCCGTCTCGCCCGGCGTCAGCTCCAGATAGAGCCGCGTGCCGCTCTGCGCGTATTTTACCGCGTTGCCCAGCAGATTATCCAGCACGCGCCATAAAAGCCGCCCGTCCGCCGTGACATACGTTTCCGCCTCCGGCACATTCAGCACCGGCGTGATATTTGCCGCGGCGAACTTTTCGGTGTACTCCCCGGCGCTCTGGCGCAGCAGGTCGCCGAGGTCGATCTTCTCCAAATTCACCGGCAGCGCCGCTGCTCGCCTTGCTCGCGTCCACGAGATCGGTCGTGAGCTTTTTTGAGCTTCTGGCTCTGACGGTCTAAAACTTCGATATATTCTCTCGCCGCCTCGCTTTCGGTCGGCTCCTTTTTGAGCAGGTCGACATAGCTCACAATGCTCGTGAGCGGCGTTTTGAGATCGTGGCTGACATTCGTGATGAGCTCGGTCTTGAATCGCTCGGACTTCATGCGCTCGTTCACAGCGCGGCTCATGCCGACGCTCACGGCGTTGAGATTGTCGCCGTGCTCTTTGAGCACCGGGTACATTTTCTCCGTGTCCACCGTGTAGGTGAGATCACCCGCGGCAAGCTTCTGCGCCGCCGTCTGCAGCGTTTTGAGCTGACGCACGGTGTGGATGACAAAGTATAGCCCCGCGGCGTCCAGCACAAGCGTCAGAAGGAAGAGGAAAAGCTGCCAGCGCCGAAAGCGAGTATCATGCCAAGAGCATTGACCAGCACAACAACGGCGTAAACAAGGATCCCCTTCCACGCGATGGGCAGCGCGCGGACGAAGCCGCGCACGGCGCGGTATACAAAGCGGCAGACGATATAGATGATGCTGTTTCTCCACCACTTCCCGGCGCGGAGCCGCGCCGAGATCGTGCAGAGCGTGAGCAGCACGACAAAGCCGATCCAGAGCGCCATGAGCGTAACCGGCATCATCCATACCCAGAGCGGGTTATAGAGCAGGTTAATTTCCGACAAGTCGAAATAGAAGTTTGCCGGGACGGCCACCGCCGCCAGCGCCGCGGCGAGAAAGAGATCGAGCGGCACGCGGTGGATGCCGCGCAGCTTCACGCCGTCCGGCGTTTTGCCCATGGACGCCATGAGGAAGACGAGGAGCGCGAGACACAGCACCGCCGTGATGATGCCCACGGGGAGATAGGCGTTCTGATAGCGCAGCAGCGTGCCGACGGAGGTGCGGAGCAGCGTCAGCTCCTCGCCGGGCGTCTGCTTCGGTTCGAGATACGCCTGCGCGTCGATCCAGCTGACTCCGATGGAACAGCCGCCGGAAATGCCGAGCGGCACGGCGTTTTTCGTTCTGCCGTCGTACAGCACCTTGCCGGTGGACGTATCCGTTGCTACATAGGAGTAGCCGGAGGGAAGCTCGGGGTATTCGCCGGTATACCGTTCCTCCTGCAGCGCGTTGTTGAGCAGAACGCGGATGCCGTTCTTATACACCGATACGCTGTCCGGCTCAGGCAGCGTGCGGTCGCGGTCGATGCGGGTCATGAAATATCCTGCGGCGCAGAGCAGCGCCGTAAGGCCGCAGAGCAGGCACAGGATAAAGGCGGCGGGCGCGCGCCGCCGCGCTGTGGGTCAGCTTTTTCATTTTTTCATTTCCTCCAGCTTATAGCCTTTGCCCCAGACTACCTTCAGATAGCGCGGGTTCGCCGGGTCAATTTCCAGCTTTTCACGCAGATGGCGGATGTGCACCGGCACCGTTCCCTCTGCGGAAAACGGTTCATCCTTCCAGACGCGCCGGTAGATATGGCGCTCGAAAACACCTTGCCGGGGTTTTCGAGCAGGAGACGGAGAATGTCGTACTCCGTCGGGGTGAGCGTTACCTCCTCGCCGTCGAGCGTGACGCTCTTGCGCTCATCGTCCATGGCGATGCCGCCGAGCGTGAGCGCGGTGCTTTTCTCCGGCATGCCGCCGAGCTGGGCATAGCGCCGGAGCTGCGCCTTGACGCGGGCAAGGACCTCAAGAGGGTTGAATGGCTTGGTGATATAATCGTCCGCGCCGACGGTGAGACCGAGGATCTTGTCGTTGTCCTCGCTCTTGGCGGTGATGAGGATGACGGGACGTTGCTCTGCTCGCGCAGCTTTTTGCCGTCGCCGTCATGCCGTCCATGCCGGGCATCATGATGTCCATGAGCACGAGCTGTACTTCCTCGTGCTGCATGAGCTCGAGTGCCGCTAAGCCGCTGTCGGCCTCACAGACGGCGTAGCCCTCGCCCGTAAGATAGATGCGCAGCGCGTTCCGGATATCGCGCTCGTCGTCGCAGATGAGTATTTTGTACATGGCTCTTCCCTCTCTCGTTTACAGCTACAGCATAGCATCCCCGGCTTTAATAATAAAGATGGGATTTCTTTAAGATTTGCTTAATCTAGTAAAAAGAGGCCCCCTTTGTGCAAAGGGGGCTGTCAGCCATCAGCCTAACTGAGGGATTGTTCTCTTTCGGAACACTCTGTGCTCTGCAATCCCTCCGTCAAAACCTGCGGTTTTTGCCACCTCCCCTTTACACAAGGGAGGCATTTGAAAAAAGCCCGACCATCTTCGGATGGCCGGGCTTTGTGGGTTTATGTTTTCGTTGCGTCGATTGACAAGGGCACACGCGGTTCTGCCGGGCGGAAATGCCCTCATACTGCGTCAAAGCCCTTGAGAATACACAAAAGTATTCTCTGCGGTCTTTTCCTTGTCTGCGAGCATTTCTGCTCCGGCAGAACTGCTTCGCATCGGACAGCCTTGGATTTTCGAGGGATTTTTGTTCTTTTGGACGCAGGCGGGCTGTCGCCCGCCAAGGACAAAAAAGCACCGAAAAGGCTGGCTGTCCGACGTGCCCTTGTTAATCGACGCTTGTTTCGGTCGTTTCCTTTTTCGGGAATTCGGTGATCTCGCCGCGGCTGTACTGCCAGATGAGTTCGGCGTCTTCCATCGTCACTTTCCCGTCGCCGTTCACGTCCGCGTATTTGATCTCCGTCTCCGTCAGCGTGAAGCCGCCGGCATTCTTGCTTTCGGTATTGCGCACGTGCTCGGCCACTTTCGCGGCATCCTCGGCGGTGATATTGCCGTCGGCGTCCACGTCGCCGGGGATCGACGGCGCGATCGTAAGAGCGATCGTCACCGACGGCGGATCGACCGGGTACTTTGAGCCGCCCTGACCGTCCTTATCCTGATACATGACGTGCTCGAAGCGGATCTCAAACGCACTGTCCGTGCTGCCGAGCGGCTGCTGTGAGAATGTGACGTACTGCGTCACATCGCGCTCAAAAGCCGTTTTTGTAAACCGCCGTGATCTTCATGCCAGCCGGATCGAACGTCTCCCCGGCGCGGTAGGCGAGCTTGTCGGGCTGCCCGTCCACGCGAAGCTCCGTGATGACGCTGCCGAGCGCCATCATATACGCCGAGTCGTTCTTGAAGTAGATCGTGCCGGAGGCGTCGGTGATCGGGCTGCAGATGGCATACTGCGCCTGATTTCCGTCGGGCGTGAAGAGCACCCCCGCGGTCTCGTAGGAGATTTCCTTCCCGCCCTCGATCGCCGTTTCCGTCACGGTGATGTCGGCGCGCGTCTGGCCGGGCTTGTCGCGGAGAACGCGCAGCTTGCCGGGCGATGTAGTTATCGAAGAAGTACACATACACCGTGCCGTCGCCCTCGTTATAGGCGGTGGTGAGAAGGCCGCTCGTCTGGGGGGTAGCCCTGCGTGCGCACCGTGTAGGCGATCTTCCAGCTGTTGAGATCGATCACGGTGATGTTGTGGCCGGAATATGCCTTGAACTGGCCGACGCCGGAGATGCCGATGTATGCGCGGCCATTATAGATGACCGGGGTGCACGTGCTCATAGCAGGGTTCTTCGCGTCGTTGGCGTAGTTATAGAGCTTGATGTGCCGGAGATCGCTGAGCTCGCCGTTTTCGGACACGGCAGCGCTGTAGAAGTAGCCGCCTTTCGTTGTGAAGTACGCGCGGCCGTTATCGTAGGTCACGCTGCTGCGCGCGTCGCCCGGATGCGGAAGCCGGATCGAGCTGATGAGCCTCGCCGGTTCGGGGGTTGAGCGAGAGAATGCTCGCGTAGCCGCTCGTATAGCCGGAATCGCCGTCGTCCGTCGGGATGAGGACATAGTTGTCCGCCACATACGCGCCCGCCCAGTAGAAGCCGCCGAGACTCCTGTACTGCCAGGTGGGGAGCTTTTTCCTCGTCGCCCCTTGTCGGGTCTTCATCCGTCACGGACAGGCACACGAAGTTTGCGTTTTCCTTTTCGCCCTGCCAGAAGCCGGTGTAGATATAGCCGTTATGGTAGTAGATCGGGCAGTTCGGCTGGCCGCCGAGTGAGTCCCGGTAGATCCAGAGCGATTCGAGCGTATCAGCATCGAACGCCTGCACGCCGCCGTCCGAGAGTCCGACAAAGAGCATGCCCTCGGCATACGTCGGGCTGTTGATGGCAAAGGACGATCTGTGATCCATCTTCCCTCTTGCCCTCGATCTCGCCGGTCACGACGTTCAGCTTATAGATTATGTCCTTGGCGTAGGTATAGAGATGACGCCCACAAGGATCGGGCAGCCGCAGGCGTCGGCGCTGTAGTCCTCGCCGAGCTGCGTCGCCCAGTAGAGCACCGCGTCCTCCCGCCGTGGTGGGCGTTTTAGCATTCACCACGCCGTTATTATATTCGTCCGCGCGGAACGACGGCCAGACCTCGGCCATCGGCTCATACGAGCGCTCCGGCGCTTTTTCGAGCGTCACAGTGACTGTCTCCGCCGTATCCGGCACAGTGTAGGACATTTCCTGTACGCCGGCATACCCGTTCCGGGTCACGGTGTAGCGGAAGCTCGCTCCCGGCGGAAGCATCGCCGTGCCGGTATCGTCGGTATAGACGCAGCTGCCGGTATCGTTGTTCACGAGGAACACGTTGGCATCGGACGGCGTCACGGCAAACGTGATCGCCACCGGCTGCTTCTTGACGAAGTGGAGGTTATAGACCGTGGAAACGACGTTCGCATCGCTGTGCAGCACTTTGACGGCGATGGTCTCCCCGTGCCTTGTCGGGATCGAGCCCACAGTCACGCCCTGGATATCTGCGCAGCGCTCGCCGCCGATGTCCGCAGCGTAGCCGCCCGAGGCGGCGTACTGCGCCGTCACCGTCGCCGACGCGGTCGTGTTGGCGACCTGCATGTAATAGTCCGTTACATTGCCGTTGAAGGTGATCCTGTTGCTATCGGCGTCGGTAAACGAGAGTGTTTCCCCGTCGGCGGCGACCGTAAGGCTCTTGAGATGTAGGCTGCGGACAAGGAAGAGCGTGTAGTCCTGATAGTAAGTGGTACCGCCGCTCGTTTTGGACGCGCGCAGCGTCAGCGTGCGGGCGGTGCCGCCGGTCTGGATAAGGTTGTTGAGCCGCGTTCACTGCTGCCGCCGACGGCGGCGGTGACGGGCGTTTCCTTGATGCCGTTGACAAGGCCGGTGGAATTTTCCACGTTGTCGTGGATGGCCGTCACGGTATAGCCGCTGGCTGCGGTTGCCTGGGCGTACATGCGACTGATCGTGTCCGCGATCACATAGCGCACGCTGTGCGTACCGGCCGCGAACGGCGTTTCCGGCTTGAACTCGTTCCGGATGGAGGAAGACAAATTGTCAAAGAGTGCCGCGGCCGTGATCGCGTCCGCCGTTATGGGCGAGGCCGCTTTCACGGTGAGACCGTCCGAAGCCGTAAACACAGCGGAGGCGTGGTACCACACATCCTTCGTCGTGACGCAGGTATAGGAGCCTCCCGGGATGAGTGCATAGCTCCCGTCCGCTGAAGCGGGAATGGCGTTGCCCGCCGCGTCGCGCATCTCCGCGGTGCAGCCATCCGGCACGGTGAGCTTGACATTTGCCGCCGTGCGGCGCGTGATATGCAGCGTATACTTCGTCGTCTGGCCGTTCGCGGAAACGGAGATCTCCGCGTCGGTACCCGCCGCCGTCTGGACTTTGCCGGTGCCGGAGACGGTGTAGCTCTCGCCGTAGCCCTCGGCAGCGAGAAGGATGCTGTCCGTCACGGCGGTCAGGGGTATATTCGTTCGTATAGGGGTCAAAAAACCGGCTCGACGATCTGCGGCGTTCCGTCCGGCGCTTTCACGGTGACGGACTTAAGCGTCGGTATGCGCACGATGTGCATCGTGTACGTCTGCACCTGCATGTAGCCGTCCGCGCCCGTATAGCGTCCCTCGAGCGGCACGGTGATGCCGTCCATGCCGAAGCCGATGCACTGCACCATGCTCGTATAGATCGAATCCCAGGAGCGCGTCGTTTCCGAGGCATCCTTCCCGGTGTCGATATAGGCGTATACCGTGCACAGCTTGGTGTTTTTCTCATCCGGGACATCACCCATCTGCGCGTTGAGATAAAGGAACGTCGTGCAGTCCGGCACATAGAATGTCCCCTCATTCGTTCCGGCGTACACGGAGCGGTAGATCTCCTTATCGAACGCCGGGGAGCCGAAATTCCGGCTCAGGCGCACGGCGTCAAACCACTGGCCGTGCGGCAGCGTCACGGCCACCGCCCCGGCGGGGGCTTCCCTCGCCGGCGGTGAGCGTGCCGCGGACGCTGTTGCAGCCGCCGTCCGTCACCTCAAAGCTGTATTTCCCAGCGATAACGGAGATGGACGCGCCGTCCGCTTCCGTCACGTTGCCGTAGCTGTCGGTCATGCGGATATGGGATTTGCCGGAGACGCGCCGTTCTGCGTGGGCGCAAACGTCACGGTGTACTTTGTCCCGGCAAGCAGCGCCTCGTATTCCTTCACGGCGGCGTTGAGTCCGGCAAGAAGTGCGTCGGCCTCCTCCGCGGAGGTGGTGCGGAGGCCCGTGAGCGCGGCGTCGTATGCCTCGGCCGCGGGACCGTAGCTCTGCACATTGTTCGTCATTTCGGCGAACTTGCCGAGACCGAGGATGAGCGCGGTCACGGAGGCGCTGTTCTGCCCCATCGTCTCCGTAAAGGCCAGAACGTTGGTCTTCTCCGCAGGAACGGTCAGATCATAGTCGTTATCGCCGATCGTATAGTCGTGGAAGCGCACGAAATTTGCGCTGACCCCCTTCGATCGTCTCAACGGATGCCTTGTCCGCGCCCTGAAATTTGAAATCGAACTCGCTCGATTCGATGGCGTCGAGGACCGACTGCCCGGCGGTATACGTCACACGCGTCGGGGCGATGACCGTTTTCTGGTTCGTCACAACGCTCAGATAGAAATACCCCGGCTGCGAATCCGTCGCCGCCGCCGGTACCGTCAGCGCCGACAGCATCAGGCAGAGCGCGAGCAGCAGCGCCGCGATCCGTTTGCTTCCCATCAGTTTCTTCATTTGGTCCTTTTCTCCTTTTACAGATACAGGCATTCGATCCAGCGGTATACGAGCTTCTGTCCGAAGCTCCAGCGGTGCCGGCACGCATCGAGCACCGTGCGGACATATTTCTTCATGGCATCGCGCTGCGCGTCCGTCATGGCGTGCGCGCTGAAGAGCGCCTCGCGGTTGAGGTCTGCCGCCTCCGCCCCGCCGTCAAGCTCGTTTGGCGCGAGACTCGTGCGCCGCAGCAGCGCCGCGGCGTAGCCGTAGAGCGCGGCGATCGCGCCGCGGTTATCCAGCCGCTCGATCCTTTGCAGCGCCGCGCGTAGCTTCCGCCGCCGCAGCAGCACGAAGAGCGCCGCGGCCAGCAGCACGAGCAGCGGCAGAAGGGATCGCCGTTACATAGCTCGGCACGCGGAAGTGGCGGAGCATGCCGCCGTTTTCGGTGATATCCTCGGGCGTGTTGTCCTCTGGCGGCTCGGGCTCGGTCTGGCTGTAGTAGCGCTCGGTCTTGAGGCCGGTGCCGGGACCGGCGTTGAGCTCCTCGTCATCGGTGTAGCCGGGCGTCGTTTCAAACGGGATCCAGCCGACACCGTCGAGATAATACTCCGCCCAGGCGTGAGCGTTTCTCTCCGTGAGAACGATCCGCTCCCCGGCGGCATAGCGCCCGGCTTCCTCGGCGGAGAGGAAATACCCCTCGACATACCGCGCCGGAACACCGAAGTATCGGAGCATGAGCGCCGCGGCGGTCGCGTAATGCACACTGTAGCCGCTGCCGGAGCGTTCGAGCGCACAGGTGAAAGTCGGTGTCACCGGTGTAGCTCACGACGCTCTCGCTGTAGGTCAGACAGCTCTCAAGCGTTTGCAGGATGATGTCCTTGATCTGCGAGAGCGTGCGCTTCTCCGCAAGGAGATCGAGCGCGCGGCCGATGGCCGCCGCCGCCTCGTCCGGCAACGCGAGATAGTTCGCTTCGGCATACGCGCGGTAGTCCGCTTCCAGTTCGAGGAACGCCTGCGTCCGCCCCGCGCTGGCGCACGGAGAGCGCGGACTGCGCGGTGAACCAGTCCGGCACGCTGCCGGGGGATATACGAAGCGTTTCCTCTGCCGTGCCCGGAGCGGACGCATCGCCGATGAGCGAATCGTCCAGCCCCTCCCATGCGCACAGCGCATACGGGAGATAGGCTCGCTCCCGGCAGGCCGAGAGGTTTTCCACGATCATGTCCGCCGCCGGGGTACCGGCGGCGAGCTCCGCCGCGGCGGACACAGAAGTGAGCGCGTTGAACCCGTCGGCGTGCAGCCAGTAGAAATCGTCCGCCCACGCAGCCCCTCTCCGCAGCAGGGAGAGCTTCCCAGGCCGTGCCGGTGTATATCTCGCCGGTCATGCCGCGAAGATAGAGCTTCTGCGTCGTGTCCATCGTGACGGCGAGCACCGGGGTATCGTTTTTCTTCCACGCGCCGAGATCTTTGAGCTGTCCCTCCGGAAGGGAGTTTGTGTTTTCATCGTAGCGCAGCGCGTGCCATGCAAGCGCAGCGTCGGTCTGCGCCGCGGCAGGCGCGCCGCCGAGCGCGAAGACCCCGCCGCGGCGAGAGCCGCGCAGAGGACCGCGGAGACGAGTGAGAGAAAACCTCTCCCGCCGCTGCCGCGCAGCAGCCAGAGCACAAGCCCGGTGAGAAACGCCGCCGCGCCCCAGCCCGCCGGGACAATACCCGCCGCAGCGCCGAGAGCAAGGGGAGCGCTGCGACGATCAGCGACGGCACCGCACCGGTGCAGAGCAGAAGCTCCGTCGCCGCAGCGAGAAAGAGCGCCGCAGCGCGCGCGTTTGCGGTGTTTTCCACGTCCCAGAGCATATGAATCCGTCCGGTCTTTTCCGGCAGGACGGAGAGGATGTCGTTGCCGAGCGCGCAGAAGCCGTCGCGCAGCGGGCAAAGAAGATCGCCGCCGCAGCGCCGAGGACGAGCACGCCCGCGGCGAGCATCCACGGCGCGGCCTTCGTCTGCGCCAGAGCGAGCAGTGCGGGCGAGAAGGCAAAGAGGATCGCCGCAGCCGCCCAGCCGTTACTCACGCCGGACGGGAACACCGACGCCGCAGTCTGCGCGAGACCGAGCGAGAGAAGCGCCGCCGGGAGCAGCGCGGAAAGGAACGCCTTTCCCCGCGGCGGCGCGGCGGAGCGCTGCACGCGGAGAACAAGGCCGGTCTTATGTTTTTTTCATTCCATAAACTCCAGATCATGCAGACGCTGCGCATAGTCCCCGGCGTGAACCGAACGGTCCGGCACGGCGAGGCCGTCTCCGCACGTGAGCAGAGAAGGAGCGTCAGCGCGCACCGCTCGGCCAGCGCTTTCGATCTCCGGCGGCACGGCGTGCGCGAAGAGCAGCACGCGGCCGTAAAATTCTCGCCGCCCTGCCGGACGAGCTGAGCCGTTCCGCTCTCCCCCGCTCCGGCGGAGCGCACCATGCGCGGCAGCAGCGCGAGCAGCCGGTCGGTATCCGGCACTTCTTCGAGAACGTTCTGTCCTTCGCCGCTCCAGCCGAGCGTATAGGCAAAGCCCGCCTCGCTCAGGCTCTGGCAGACGGAGGAAACGCTCTCGGCAAGCGCGTCTGCCGCATCCGGCGCGAGTTTATCCGCCGCTGTCTTGTCCCAGAACACCAGCAGCGAGCGCTGGAGCGGGAGACTGGCCTCGCGGACGATGAGCCGGTCGGTCTTGGCTGTCATCTTCCAGTGGATGCGGCGCAGATCGTCGCCGGGGCGTATTCGCGCAGCTGGAAGATCTCCGTGAGATCGTTCCCGCGGCAGCCGGGCGCGTAGCTGTCGCTCTCCTCCGGCATGGAGGAGGCGAGCGCAAGATTGATCCCGGGCGCGAACATGTCCGGCAGGGCGGTCGTGCGCGCGGCGATGTTTTCCGTTTTCAATGGTACGGCAAAAATGCCGCATATATCGAGAAGGCCTGCCTTTTCCACCGCCGCGGTGATCTGACCGCAGCGGCGGCTCTCCACGAGAAAGCGCAGCTCCTCCGTGCCCTTTCGGCGGAACGGTGCAGCGCAGCAGCGTGACCGTTTCCTCGCGTGTGAGCGCGTTCACCGCGCGCACGCGGAAGAGCGCGCGCGCACTCAGCAGCGCGTCATTTTTCACGAGGAGCACCGCCTGCGCCGCGGCGTGCTTCGGCACCGTGGGCGTGAGCGTGAGCGAGAGGCGCACGCCCCGCCGCGCCGCAAGAGCGAGCAGAAGCGATACTCCCGGCAGAAGCAGCACAGCGATCGCCGCGCCCAGCCAGAGCGCGCGCCGCCTCCGGCGGCCCAGACCGCCGCAAGTGCCGCCGCAGCCAGAAGCCACAGCACGGCGGCGGTGATTCGGCGTGCTTTCACTTCCGGAACTCCTGCACATCCGGCTTTTTCACCTCGCCGATCATGCTCTCGATGAGCTGCTCGGCGGTATATTCGTTCAAACGGGCCTTGGCGTTGAGGATGAGACGGTGGCCGCACACGAACGGGAACACCTCCGCCACATCGTCCGGGATCACATAGTCGCGCCCGGCAAGGTAAGCGTTGGCCTTGGCCGCGCGGCAGACCGCCAGCGCACCGCGCGGGCTGACGCCGAGCGTCACGAACGCGTTGGAGCGCGTCTTTTCCACGAGACGCGCGGCATAATCGTACACGCTGTCGGCAAAGTGGACGTTCGTCACCTCGTCGATGAGCACGAGAAGGCCCGCGATATCCGTGACGGCTTCCACCTTGTCGAGCGGGTTTTCATGGTGACGCTCGCGCAGGATCTCCGTCTGGCTCTTGAGATCAGGATAGCCCATCGAGAGCCGGATGAAACGGTCGAGCTGAGAGTTCGGCAGCATCATCGTACCGGCGGAGCCGACGGGGTTCTGCGTAGCGAGCACGATGAACGGCGCGGGAAGCGCGTGCGTCACGCCGTCCACGGTGACGTTTTTCTCTTCCATCGCCTCGAGCAGCGCCGACTGCGTCTTGCTCGACGTGCGGTTGATCTCGTCGGCGAGCAGCAGATTCGTCATCACCGCGCCGGGCTTATAGGAGAGCTTCCCGGTATCCTTGTCGTACACCGAAAAGCCGATGATGTCCGAGGGCATCGTATCGGAGGTGAACTGCACGCGCGCGGTCTTGAGCCCGAGCGTTTTGGCAAAGGCCATGGCAAGCGTCGTTTTGCCGACGCCGGGCACGTCCTCCAGAAGGACATGGCCCTGCGCGAGAATGGCCATCAGCACGCGGCGGACGACGTCGTCCTTGCCGACGATAACTTTCTTTTTATTTCTGTCTGGATCTTTCCGGTCAGTTCGTTCATGCTCTCTTCTCCTTTTTCTTCCGGCACATGACTACAATAACAACAACGGCCACCGCAGCGGCGGCAAGGCAAAAGTATAACGGTCAGCCACGGCGTCCCCGCCGGGGCTTTTTTCCGGCGCGGTCTCCACTGCGGTCTGCGGCACGGCGGTCATATCGTACAGCCGCCCCGCACCGCTCCGGAGCTTCCAGAGCGCCGTGAACGCGAGCATGACCTGCTCGGTCGCCATGAAATCGCCCCGCTCATCCTCCGGCGTGTGGACATAGCTTCCGTCCGCGCGGCGGTAGGTATTGCAGAGCGCTTCGAGAGCGTTCGTTCCGTTTTTCGCAAAGCGCTCATCCTCCGCCGGGTCAATGCCGAGCGAGCAGAGCGCAATGACGACCTGCGCGGAGCTCTCCGCGCTCGGCTGGCCCCAGTAGGCGAAAAGGCACTCCTCGGTCATCTGCGCGGCGAGCCACGCGAGCGCGGCGTCCACGGCGGAGGCCGCTTCGCCATCAGCATACGGCGCGAGCGCCTGCACCGCCATGGCCGTGATGTCCGTATCCGAAGCGCCGGACACGAGACCGAAGCCGCCGTCCGGCTCCTGCGCCGAGAGGATCTCGTTCAGGATATCCTCGCGCGTATACCGGCTGCCTTTCGGCACTTCATAACCGCTGCAGTCGAGCGCGATGAGCGCGAAGATCCAGCCATTGAGCCCCTGCATGCCGAGAGAATCCCCAGCATAGTCGTAAACGCCCCCGGCAATCAGATCGACCGAGCCGTCCGTCCCGCACGCGGTGGGATCGCCGCCGAGCGCGCGCACCGTGAGTGCGGCGCGCTGCCAGTCGGTAGCGACAGGGGCCCGTCCGCTCGCCGGGAGCGGGAAGTTGGCGGAAATATATTCGTTTTCCGCGGCGAGATACGCCGCGCCGTCCTCCGCGCCGAGAAGCGCGAAGGCAATGGCCGTCCAGTCGCACACGGACGTGCCCGCGGGGAAATCCTCGCCCCTGCGCGAGCAGCTCGCCGCTCACGCCCGCGAGGAACTTCTGCCCCGAGACGGCGGAGAGTGCCAGATCTCTGGCACTCTCCGCCGGGGAGGCAGCAAAGGCGCTCTGCGCAAGGCAAACAACACAAAGCAGAAGCGCAATAAGCTTTTTCACGGATCATTTCCTCCTTCCGGTTCTTCCGGTTTTGGGGGTTCTGCCGCCGGGGTCGGTGTCGGCGGCGGTTCGGGTGGGTGTCGGCGCGGGCGTCGGTGTTGCCGTCGGCGTTGCCGTGGGTGTTGCTGTCGGCTCTTCGCTGGGCGAAGGATCCGGACTCTCCGTCGGGCCTGTCGCGGGAAGGACTTTCCGCTCCTGCTCGCCGCAGCGGACGCACTCGCGCAGGATGTAGCCGTCCTCGGTCTCCGTCGGCTCCTGCCGCTCGGTCTCCTCCATATCGCTGTGGGCGATGAATATCTCGTCCCCGCCGATGTAGCGGTAGCAGTAGGTGGAGAACTGACCGTAGTTTCCGCCGGTGGCATCGTAGCCGCCGATGTCCTTGCCGTAGGCGAGCGTAAAGCGGAGGTAAAGCACGTCGCCGTCCTGCAGATACCGCTGGGACATGCCCTTGGGAGCGTATACCGATCCGTTGATGGAGTACATCCAGCCGGAGCCGCGCGTGAAGTCAAATTCGCCGAGACTGTCGCTCGAGCGCTTCACGTTTCCGGCGCCGTCGTACATGATGCCGATGCCGTCGCGCTCTACCGTCGTCCACAGCCGTTCAGGGACCGTGCCAACGTTGATCGAGCCGGAATCCAGACTGCGGATGTAAAAGCCGATCTTTTCCGTGCCGTTATAATTGACGTTATAGCCATATTCCGGCAGCACCTTGAGAACGAGCGAGGAGATCGGCACGTCCTGCTGCACGGGTACGTCGTATATCACGTCCAGCACGCCCATGCCGACGGTCGTGGCGTCGATGACGATGGTGGCTTTGCCGATCTCGTCGCCGGTGTCGATGGCGTTGTAAGTGAGAAGGTATTCTTTGTATCTTGCCGAGCAGCCGTCCTCGTCCCAGGCGGTGATGGAGATCGTATAGGTGGCCACATCGCCGCTGTTCGGGCGTTCGAGCCACAGATCGAAGACGTAGCCGTCGTTTGTGTAGCCGACCTCTTTGCCGTAGCCGTCACGGACGACCACAGTCATATTCTTGCTCGGCGTGAGGCGATTGCCGGTGTGCGTGTCCGTCACATACGGTTCAAAGCTGAAATTGCGGTTGCTTGTCACAAGCGGCCAGCTGCTCTCGTCCGGCGCGGCCATGGTGATCGACGGGGATAATGGCCGGTCTCGCGGGTATCTTTGTCCGCCTTCTGGATGTACTGGATAGTGTAGCGCTTGGAATCGAGCGCTTTTCCGTTCTGGCGGAGCGTGATGGTTATGTAGTTCTTGCCGAAATGGAGCGGCGCTTTGTAGTCCTGCCGGCCGTTCACATAGAGGATGCTGCCGTTGCCCGTGTCCTTCTCATGGCGGAAGCGGACTTCGAGCGAGAGGCCCGTGCCGCCCTCGGCGCGCGCATAGAACGCGAGCATCCCGTCCGTCAGATCGGCGGGCGATACGGGCACGCCCGTATACTGGCCGAGATCCGTGACGATGTACGCTCCTTCGGGCGTATCGTCCCCGCCGTCGTCGCCGGTGTTGCCGCCGGGATTGTCGCCCGAGCCGTGGCCGCCGTCATCGCCGCCGGTATTGTCGCCGGGGGTATCCTTCCCATCGCCGGGATCGGAGGGGCGGCTCGTCGTTCCGGGCGTCGGGCTGGGGCCGTCGGGTCCATCCGGATCGTCGGGCGCGGAGGACGGATCCGGAGCTTTTTCCGGATTGTCGGGCGCAGAAGACGGATCCGGCGATCGGTCCGGCTCATCCGGCGGCGCGGAAGGGCTGGGCTCGCCGGAAAGGTCATCCGACGGCATCTCGGTATCGGAGTCGGCGCCGAGACCGGCGGCGCGGCCGGTAGACAGCGCCTCGGGCCGGAGCAGCGCCGTATTCTCTTCGCGGGGATCGGGCGGCTCGACGCGCTGCGTGCCGCTCACGGCGAACACGCAGCCGAGCAGCAGCGCCGCCGCCAGCGCAAGGCCGAGCGCGACGAGAGATCGTTTGATTGTTCACATTCACGTTTCCTTCCTCCGTCTCCCCGCGCGGCGTTCTTCGTCCGCCGGGGAGCGGCAAGGCCGGGTCATCAGTTCCAGCGTGCGTAAAGCGTCATGTTCTTATCGACCGTGTCTTCGTCGAAGTCCCACGGCTGCGTGCATTCTTCGTCCTTGAACCAGCCGCCGAAGAGCGAGCCGGTCTTGAGCGGCGTGGCGGGCATTTCGATCTTTGCGCCGCGCCAGACGCGCACATCGTCAAGCTCCGTGCCGCCGAAGGTCACAAACTGCACACGCTTGCGCAGCAGGAGAAGGAGGATCAGCAGCAGACCGATCAGGCCGAGCAGCGGCAGCAGCCACGCAAGCAGATGTCCGCCGGTCTTCTCCGACGCGTCGGTATCAAGCGGCGCGTCGCTCCAACCGGCGTAGAGGGTCATGTTGCCCTCAACGGTGTCGTTGTCGAAGTCCCAGGGGTGGGTGCGTTCGATATCGGTGAACCATCCGGCAAAGTATTTTCCCTCACGCGTCGGATCGTCCGGACGGGGATCTTCTCGCCGTAGGGCACGCGGATCTCATCCACCTGGCTGCCGCCGTTGGGGTCAAAGCGGATGATGCACTCGCCGGAGAGTCCGCAATGTCCGCGCAGAGGAACTTGTACATCGCCACATCGCTGAAGGACGCATAGTGCGCGTTGTACATATCGTACACGAGCTGCGCGTCGTTGATGTCTATGACGCCCGATCCGTTCACGTCGCCGCCGTAGCGACCATTCCGGCCGCTTCGCCCGCCGTGATGCTGAGCTGCGCTGCGGCGTCTTCCACGGAGAGCGTCGGCGCGATCACGAGATACGCATACGTTCCGTTCGTGCCGTACTTCGTGGTCTTGAACATCTCTCTCCGCCGTAGGTGTACATTGTTCGCGCCGGGATCCGCTTCCACGGTCACGAGCCAGACGGACTGCTGGTTCTCCAGCTTCACGTACTTCTGCACCTTCACACCCTGCGTGCTGACCGTCTTTTTCGACCGTCACGGTGATCGTACCGGAGACGACCTTGGCGCCGGGGATCGTGTAGCTGCCATTCGTGCCGGTGAGCACCTCATCGCCGAGCTTCACAGTGTAGTTGTACTTCGCGTCCTCGTTCACGGTGAACGTGAAGTCCGCGCCGGTCGTCGCGGTCTGCGGGTTGCCGCCGGCGACGTCCGCCCGCGCCGCTGCCGGTGAAGTTGACCGTAGTCGTCTCCGCCCCGCCCTTTTCCGTCTGCGTGAAGGTGATGTGGATGTTGCCGGTGATAGCGTCGCCCTTAATGGTATACAAATAAGAGTTTATAAATGCAGAGATCTTCAAATTCCGGCGTATACGGTTTCCCGTTGATCGTCATCGTCAGCGTGTAATCGTATTTGTCCGTTTCAAGTTCCTCCGCCGTAAAATCATAATCCGTACCGTAAGGAACGGTATCCGCAACGCGAATACAGCCCTTGGCGTTGCCGTCCACGGTGATCGGGTACTGCTTCGCCGTTCTCTTGCCGGTCACGGTGAGATCGCCGGTGACGTTCTTGACGGTATAGGTGCCGTCGCCGTTGTCGATGACGGCAACGTTCTCGTCGTTCACCGTCGCCTTGACGTTGGTGTATTCGTAGTGGCTCTCGTCCTTATCCATCTTGGAGAAGGTGTAGTCCGCGCCGTCCTCCACGGTCGTTTCGCCCTCAAAGATGTTGGGCAGAGTGACGCTGTGCGTCGCCTTGATCGTGAGCACCGTTTCCCGCATCCAGAAGCTTCGCTTCCGGCGCGTCCTTCGCAACGGCGTTCGCCGACTTGTCGATCTTCGCGCTCGTCACAGCCACCGTCGCGGTGCCCGTCGCCGTGGTCTTGACCGTGAAGTTCAGCGCGAACGCCTCGCCGAGGTTTTTTCGCCTCGCCGTAGGCCTGCACATGGATTGTGCCGGCCGTTGCCGCGTCTACGATGTAGTTTGTCGTGTCGCTGATGCCGGTGTACTCCAGTTTATCGGCATCGTCAAAGGTTGCGTCGCCAAAGGACGTCACCTCATTGGCAGGAACAGCAACGTCTGCCATCTGCATGAGGGTTTTGCGGATTTTCTCTCTCTGCCGTACTCCTGACAGTCGTGAGGATCATATTATTCTCAATTCGGTGACTAATACAAAAGGTGCATCATCTTTTAGATGGCTATGCACCAAGTGTACTGTCATTTGGACAATGACATGAAGCTGGCGAGAATGCCCATGTCGAACTGCAAAAGCGATATGGCGATAAGGTCATTGACCATTCGCATCTATATACAGGTTACAAAGGACTTGAACAGGTACCTGATGAGCCATAAAGACAAGAAAGTAACAATCATTCAAAAGCAACAAGACAATGAAGAAGAACAATAAAATCAAGAAATCAGTGAGCATGCATGTTGGCATTCCTTTTCGTGTGTGTGCCGTGTCGGTAATCCTTTCATCGTGCAGCGATGAGCTGGACATTCAGCAGTCGTATCCTTTCAGTGAAAGTGGAGACGATGCCTGTGCCAAGACATTGTGCGTGGACAGACCGTTAATCCGCTGCGAAGTTGAAGGCGGAGGGAGAAAGTTCGGCAGCCATAATCTATACCATCCGCGCTATTTTTCAGCATGACGGATAAAGCAGTTGTCGTAATGTCACGTTTTGAGGATTGGCTGTCGCCTGAAGGGTCTGCACGGAGAACGGAAAAACCGGATCATGTGCGCAAAGATGCGGAAATGCGGCAACAAGAAACATCTATCGTCGACTATGTGGACTTCAAAAGGTGGAACAGAAGGTGGTGCAGCTTCCATCGAGCGAAGAAAGAAAAAATAGATGTCTGCTTTGTTTTTGCTCACGCAGCAGAATAGGGTTTATAAACTAGGACCGTCCTTTTGATTGGAACGATGCGGCACCGTTTATTTTCTTTAAGCATCGCGGGTAAAGAGACCGGTTTTAGCTTTTTGCCGCTTTCTTTTCGCTCCTCGGCTCATGAAAAGAGTGGCGGAACAATTTTTCATCGCTTCGCGCCGATATAATTTCATATGAATTTACAACCATTCGTTGCTCGTCTTACATTGCTGTTCTGGAGAGTTGATGATATTCGGCATGATGTTCGGTACGTCGCCTGTGGTCGTGGCATTGTACGACTTTCGTCTGTTCGAGGTGAAAAACTCCACGGGGTATAAGCCTGTTCCGGCTATTCTTGCTGAGAAGATGATGCAGTCGGGATTGAGTAAGATAGTTGTACCGCTGCTACGCAATGATGCATCGCTGCCTTGCCCTCACGACGCTTTCAAGCATTCTCACCACGATATGTGCCGTCACGTGAATATTAAACCGAAAGAGCGACCTTCATTTCGGCTTCGGACTTTGTCTCAGTTTGTTTCGTGCCTTGCGTATGCTCACTCCTCGGGCGCTCCTTTTCTTTCTTGGCTCGATTTTCTCGGATATTCTGTCGCACGGCACAGGCGGTCAGGCAGGCGGCAGGCGTTGACCAAGTGGTCGCGGGCGTTCTGCCAGACGGCAAGGCGGACGTCGTGCGCCGCTTGCAGAAGGTCGGGGCGCGTCGCGATGGTTGGCGACGGCATCAACGACGCCCCGGCGCTCACCTGCGCGGATGTGGGCATTGCCATCGGCGCAGGGACGGACATTGCCATGGACGCAGCGGACGTGGTGCTGATGAACAGCCGCCTCTCCGACGTTCCCGCGGCGATTCGCCTCTCCGCGCGACGCTGCGCAACATCCACGAGAACCTCTTCTGGGCGTTCTGCTACAATGTCATCGGTATCCCGCTGGCGGCGGGCGTGTTCATCAGCCTGCTGGGCTGGAAATACCGGCGATATCGCCCGGCGCGTGATTGTCGTCTCCGCCGCAGGAAAGCGCCACGCCGATGACCATAAAATTACCGATCTGCTCTATCTCTGTCGCGCACCTGCGCTACGGCGTGCCGTGCTGGGAGCTTTGGCGAAAAATTGCCGGGCGCTACCTCGCCATTCGCGACGAATGCGCGATCAATTTCCCCATTGAAGACGGCTGGACGCCATCTATGAAAATCTCGCCGCAGACGAGCGCAGATTTTCTCGCCTCGCGCGGAGAGTATCTGGCGGCAAAGCTGATGGCAGCATATCTCGGCTTTTCGTTCGTCGACGCGGCAAGCTGGCTGCAGTTCGACTACGCCGGAAACGTGCTGACCGACAGCTCTATGCGTGGCGCTCTCATCTCTTGCCGACGGGCGGAAAATCGTCACGCCGGGGTTTTTACGGCGCGC
>VOFC01002001.1_pt1 | contig 41963 bp, 40 predicted proteins | sample 5384161 | NCBI WGS metagenome assembly VOFC01 (sample SAMN12384722, study PRJNA508395) | human gut metagenome | isolation source: healthy gut B | host: Homo sapiens
ACTGGGGTGTCGCCCAGAGACGCAAAAAAGAATCTTCCTTATCGCAGATTTTGCAGGCAGATCCGCCCCTAAAATACTATTTGTCCCCGAAAGCCTGCCTGGGCATCCTGCGCCGGGCCTTTGAGCGCGGCAAGGAGCTGCCGAAGAAGCTGGAGCGTGCCCTAAAAATCCAAGCGGGGCTCATGCGCCCAGACGGACAGCCCACAGGATTAGAAGCGTACCACATCAACCAGCGAGACGAGGGCATCGACCTGCACGGCGTGTCAGGCGCATTGTTGGCAACGACGAATATGCAGATGCAGACCTTCGTGACGCAGCCGGACGAAGCTGTGGAAGGCTTTGACGGCTACAACGGCGATCTGACTGGCGATGTAGCGGCCACGCTCGGCGTCAACTGTGGGATGTCCACTGGAAGAAACGGAGTCATGGCCTTTGCCGCCAATCAGCGGGATGAGGTGCGCGATCTTCACGATGTAGCTGGTGCGCTGGGCGCACAACCAGGGATGAAACAACAGACCTTCGTAGCTTCAGGCGTTGTGACCAAAGGCAACGGGGATTGCTTCCTTTCCGAGGAACGGCATACGGCACTATCAGCAGGAGGTGGTCAGGCAGGACAGGGATATCCCTGTGTGCTGACTGCCGCCTTCTCCGCGGGTGCCGGAGTCTCTGCTGGGGGCATAGGCTATGGAGAGGAACTGTCTCCCACACTAAAAAAGGATCTGCCGGAGGAATTGTATGCCGTCTGTTTTGTGTCTCAACGACCAGGGCGGCAGCGTGATGAAATACAGTGAAAATGTGTCCGGCACACTGCGGGCGCAGGAGCATGGACACCAACCTCTCGTATACGAAAACCACGGCATTGATAGCCGTTACACAGGGCCACATAAGGTCGCGCCGACCATGTCTGCGCGATACGGCACAGGCGGCAATAATGTGCCGCTGGTCGAGCAGGATTCCAATGCTATCTGTATTGCCGGAAACATTGTGGATCGGCAACCTCAAAACGGTGGCAACGGTCTTGGCTGTCAGGACGATTTGGCATATACATTGACTGCCACGGATCGCCATGCGGTCTTTAGTCGGCAACGTGTGGATGCCTTCAGGCAAAATAATGTGGCAAGTACCCAGAGCGCCCGTCAGTATAAGGACGCAACTGACCTAATTTGCCAACAGGCAGAAGCCTATGCCTACCTTATCCGCCGCTTAACACCTCTGGAGTGCGAACGCCTACAGGGATTTCCGGACGGATGGACTGACATCCCCGATGCTTCGGACAGCGCCAGGTATAAAGCGCTGGGCAATAGTGTGGCGATACCGTGTGTGGAGTTTATTATATCGCGGATCGCTGCAATGCTCCGCGCTGCATAATAGCTTTGGTGGTATCGCTGGCTTTCGCATTGCTTCTTCGTTGGGTTTGGTGAATAGATTTTCTTACCTTCTTTCAGTATGCTTTGCTTGCAAAATCGAGGAAAGGAGCAGAACCGATGGAGGGAAAAAAAGAACCTCTGTGCGATGATCCCTGCCGAGCTTCACGCAAGGATCATGGCAGAAAAAAAAAAGAATGGGAGTTAAATACATTGGCGGAATATGTGGAGCGTATCTTCGCCGAACACTTTGAAGGAGGCAACAGCATGAAAGCAGAACGCACCTTGGCGGTACAGATCCCGGCAGAGCTCTTCGAGCGGCTGAAGGAATATCTGGTAGCCCACAACCTCAAGCTAAAAAGCAGTTCCTCATCCAACTCATCGAAAGTGCGTTGGAAGATACGGAAAAAGAATCAACCACGAGGGAGACCGCGGAAGCAACCGCGGTCTCCCTCGTTTCATCGGAGGTGATTAACCATGTACATTTATCCAGACAATCTGTCTGCAAAAGCTACTCTGTGGCTGTGGGAACTGCGGGACATTGGCATCATTGGCGTAGGACTTCTTCTCTCTGTCCCGGCGCTGACCCAGACTGGCATCGCTCTACCTCTGGTGCTGACGGTTGTCTTTGCCTTCTTGACCATCCGGCATGAGGGAACTAGCATTCTGGACTTCATCCGCTACGCTGCAGCATTCCTGCTGACAAAACAACAATACTACGAATGGAGACTTGACACATGAACAGAAAGCAGAAAAAGCAAAGAAAGATGCCCGTGAGCAGTCTACTCGGCAGCTCATGGGCATTGATGATTTCACCGACTACGGCATCGCAACCCGCATGGGGAATCTGGTGTTTTTGCTATTAAACCAACTAACATTTCTGTCTTACCGGGCTCCGGTGTAGGCGCGAGGATATATGCGCTTTTGAATGTCATTAAGGGCAGGCGGAAATTGAAATGCTGGCTCTGAATTCGAAGGAGTCCTTCGAGAATAACAAGGATTTCTATCGACAGCAGGCAAATCTTGAGGATCTGCCCGCCATCCGAAAGCTGTTGGAGCAAGACAGCGCACACCGATCGCATCCAAGTGCTTATGGCATCCAGCCGGGAGTTTTATATTCTCGTTCGGCTACAGGGCAAAAAAGGAGTCCGATGTGTTCAGCTATCTCTCCCGCATCGAAAAAGAGCATCAGGGATAACGGCTTCACCGTCCGTCGTGCCACCGAGCAGGATCTCAAAAGGATGCTGGGAGTCTACTTTGAACAGAATGTAACCACCGAGCGGTTCGAGGATCACGATGGCGAACGCTGGATTATCTTCGGGGAATAATGGAGGATGGTTCACATGGCAAAAGATAAGAAAAAGGCCACCGCAAGGTATGTGGCTGATGCACCGAGCAAATCTTTTTTGGATATGATTGCACCCTCTGTGGTGAAATTCAATCCCGATCACTTTATCTGCGGCAACACCTTCCGTTGCGTATGGGCACTGCGAGAGTATCCGACTCAAACTGACGAGCAGGCACTGCTGCGGCACTTAGGTGAGAAGGACGGGATTACTCTGCGCATCTACACCCGCCAGCTCACACCTGCGGAGGAGGATCGCATCATCCAAAATGCAACAAATAAAAACCGTATGGGCAGCTCGAACACAAACGACTTGCGGCAGACGGTCACCGCTGAAAGCAATTTACAGGATGTGGCATCGCTGATAGCTTCTATGCATCGCAACCGAGAGCCGTTGTTCCACTGCGCGGTTTATCTTGAACTGACCGCCCCAGACTACGATGCGCTGAAGCTGTTACAGACCGATGTGCTAACAGAGCTGGTGCGTAGCAAGCTCAATGTTGATAAGCTCTTGCTCCGCCAGCAGCAAGGCTTCTGCTGCGTCAGCCCTGTGGGGTACAATGCTTTTGGTGCTCAGTTTGAACGTGTGCTCCCCGCCAACTCCGTGGCAAATCTCTATCCCTTCAACTATTCCGGCAAGACGGATGCCAAAGGTTTCTACATCGGCAAGGACAAATATGGAAGTAATATCATTGTAGACTTCGACCAGCGTGATGAGGATAAGACTTCTGCCAACATTCTCATTCTCGGCAACTCCGGCCAGGGTAAGAGCTATCTCATGAAATTGCTCATCCTCAATCTGCTGGAGTCCGGGAAGTCGGTTATCACGCTGGATGCCGAGCATGAGCAGCAGGAAATGTGCGAAGCCGTGGGCGGCTGCTTTGCCGACCTCATGGCGGGGCAGTACATCATCAATGTGCTGGAACCCAAATGCTGGGATGATGGCGGCGACCCAGATGATACTGCGGCGCCGGAAGCATTTCGAAAAAGCACCCTGCTGTCACAGCACATCTCTTTCCTCAAGGACTTCTTCCGCGCCTATAAGGATTTCAGCGATGCTCACATCGACACCATTGAGATCATGCTATCAAAGCTGTATCAGAAATGGGGCATCACGGATCGGAGCAACTTTGTCCGGATGCGAGCAGAGGATTATCCTACTCTCTCTGATCTCTATGACCTGATCGAAGATGAGTTCAAAAACTATCATGCCGAAGCGCATCAGCTCTACACGAAGAATCTTCTTCAAGAAGTCCTGCTTGGGTTGCACTCCATGTGCAAGGGCGCGGACGCGCAATTCTTCAACGGTCATACTAACATCACGTCCAGCCGATTCTTGGTGTTCGGTGTCAAAGGACTGTTGAGCGCAGCGAAAAATGTTCGTAACGCCATGCTGTTCAATGTACTCTCCTATCTGTCGGACAAGCTCTTGACTGAAGGAAACACGGTGGCGGCACTGGATGAGCTGTACATCTGGCTCTCCAACCCAACTGCTATCGAGTACATCCGAAATTGCCTCAAGCGTGTTCGTAAAAAAGAATCCGCCATGCTGCTGGCAAGTCAGAATCTGGAAGACTTCGATCAAGAGGGTATTCGCGAGATGACAAAGCCTTTGTTCAGCATCCCACCCCACCAGTTCCTGTTCAATGCAGGATCTATCGATAAGCGGTCTTACATGGAGATGCTCCAGCTGGATGAGGCAGAATACAACCTCATCAAGTTTCCCCAGCGCGGTGTCTGCCTATACAAGTGTGGCAACGAGCGATATCTGCTGGAAGTACACGCTCCCGCCTACAAGGAAAAACTGTTTGGCACAGCGGGTGGCCGCTGATGGTAATAACCGCGGGTATGATCGCCAAAGCCGCGGCGACAGCCCTTTCCAACGAGAAGCTCCGCAAAGGAATCGGCTGGGGGCTGGTCGCTGTTCTCTCGCCCGTCATCCTCCTGATCGCCGCGCTGTGCTCCATCGGCACAGGCGGTGCGGATCACAACAACCAGGCGGTAGCCGCAGCCTTCTATGGGACGAGCTATTCGACCGAGGTGCCTATGGCATTCCGCTCTCACATTGAGGAGATGCGTACCGCGTTTTCTCTTCTGGATTCGGCGGTCGCCTCCGTCAATGGGCGGACGGAAGGCGGAAACAGCCTTGACCCGATGCAGGTCAAGGCTGTTTTTTATGCCCTCTGCTTTGGAGAGGATGCGCCGTCCGCACGGGCGGCAAGCCGCTTCGTAGAATGCTTCTACAATTGGGAAACCCGTACCCGCACAGTCGATGTCGAGAACGACGATGGCACGGTTACCAGCATGGAAGAAGAATACACCGTCGCTGTTCCGGTTTCGCTGCATCAGGCGTATGCAAATCTCGAAGCAGAGCTGGGCTGGACGATCACAGAGGATGATAAGAGCAACATCAACCACATCTATACCATGATCGCCGGTGCCGCAGGCGGCGGCAGCTACAGCGGCGAGTTCCTTCGCGGGGATGGAAGCAGTATCGACTTGGACATCTCCACCTTTGTTGATCCCGCCAATAAAAATGCAGCCGACCTTGTGACCTACGCCACCCACGCATGGGAGTCCGGCTGGGGCTATGTCTGGGGCACCTATGGCAATGTGCTGACGGAGTCACTCCTCACCTACAAGGTGTCGCAATACCCGGACGGTGTTGGCAATCATGAGGACATCATCCGCGCCAATTGGCTGGGCGGCAGGACCGCCGACTGCGTAGGGCTCATCAAGGGCTACAGCTGGCTGTCCCCGGAAACGATGACCATCGACTACGGTACCCATGGGATGCCGGATATCGGTGCAAACCAGATGTACTACAGCGCCACGGAGTCCGGACCCATCGACACCATGCCGGACATTCCTGGCCTTGCGGTTTGGCATGAGGGACACATCGGTGTTTACATCGGCGGCGGTCAGGTCATCGAGGCCATGGGAACAAAGTATGGCGTTGTCAAAACGGAACTTGCAAAACGCAATTGGACACACTGGCTGAAGGTGCCGTACATCAGCTATGACTGAGGAGGAAAGAGTATGAATGTTTTAATGGTGGAGCCAGGAAAGGCTCCGTATGCAACTGATATTGGAAATGATTTGCGCAGTATGCAGCAGGCAGTCGGCGGATATATCCAGGCTGTGTATCCCTACGAGGAGGCGGTTGTGCTCGTCTGCAACGAGGAGGGCAAACTGGATGGCCTGCCGCTTAACCGTGCGCTCCGTGATGAGGATGGCGACATCTATGACATTGTTGCCGGGAACTTCTTCCTTGCTGGTATCGGTGAGGATGATTTTATAGATTTGCCGGACGAGCTTGTCGAGCAGTTTGCAGAGCAGTTCCGGCAACCGGAGGTGTTTGTGAATGTGGGTGGTCGGATCATCGCTTACCCAGTGGCGGAAGAACCGGTGCAGGATGGAATGTCATATTGACAATGATAGCAGCAAGGATTTCATCTATGTGCTTTCCTACAAAAAATGTAGCAGCGACAGGACTTGACTATGTGATTGGAGGACAGTAATGAAAAAAACGAATATCACACTTACCTTTGATGATGACAAGCTGGATGCACTGGAATTTTCCCTTCGCAAGGAACATTCTTCCGTGCAATCTCGAATGGACGATGCCCTCAAGCAGCTCTATGAGCAGGCGGTACCGGAAGCTGTGCGGGAGTATCTGGACAGCAAAGCCGCCCCTGCGCCCAAGCCCAAGCGCACGGCCAAAGCCGCTACTCCGAAAGCGCCAATCTGTGAGCCAAAGCCTGCGGCAGTCACGGTGAAGGAGGGCAACTGAGATGGCGGATCATGTAGACATCACACTGCGGATCGACTGGCGTTGGAAGGATGCCATCGAGAAGCATCTCAGGGATGAAACCTTGCAAGAGCATCTGGAGAATGTGCTGGATGAGCTGTGCAACCAGCTTCCGGAGCAAGAGTATGAGCGTATCAGCTGTGTAATCCAGTCGGAAGCCGCCGCGCAGCGTGCAGAGGAAGAAGCTGCCCGCACCTACGCCGCCTACCATGTGGTAGAGAACGGGCAGGAGTGGTACTTCAAGACCTCACCCGGTGAGGAGCTGTTGGTCGCCTGCAAAAAGCTGCGCAGCTATGTCGCCGCAGAGAAAGGCACTGCGCCGGATCTGTTCATCAAAATGTTTACGAATGGCCGACTCATTACCGCAGAGGAGTACAATGCACTGACTGCTGTACGCATGGAGAACACCGGCAAAGTGCGCGGCGTGTTCGATGTGAACTTCGACAAGCGGGAGTTCTCCGCTGTCCACATCATGGACGGCTGGCGGACCTGGGCGATGCGGGATGTGTCAGCGGCAGTATACCATGCCACAAGGTCGCAATTCGCGTCGAGCGATGATAAGTGGCGCAAACTGCTGGATCATCTGAGCGGTAAGGAGATCACCTCGGCGGGACACCTCTCCGCGCGGAATTTTTCTTTCAGTGATGAGATCATGATGGAGGAAGGCGGTAAGCTCAACTTCTATGTGGAGGCAAGCTTTGATGTGGACGCCGTCTTCGGAACCTTCGTCTGCACGGACAAAAACGATGACTGGCTCAACATCTACGCCAACTACGACATCGCGGAGGATAGACCCTGCGACACGCTGGAGCTGACGCTCTGCAAGGGTGACGACTCCGAGGAGAGCTGGAGCTATCCGCTCAACGCAGCAGAGAAGGATGTCCTGCTGCGCAAGATGGATGCGTTTTGTCAGGAACAGACCGGCATGAGCCTGCGCGAGTATGCCCAACAGCTTCGTGAGGAACAGGCACAGACTTCGGAGATGCAGATGTAACCGCCGTGTCCGCCCCTGTGAGCCGCTGTGTGCGGCTTCGGGGGCGAGGGTGGCATCCCTGCACCCCAGACAGGCATCGGCGCTGTTTGTCCCCGCTTTCGCCCCGCCTATGGGGAACCGTGCTGGGAACCCACCTGTTCGATAAAAGCACAAGATAAAGGCCCGGTGTCGTTTCCGCCCCGGACCGCCCACAAAGCCCCGCAGTGCGGGGCTTTTCAGCGTTTTGAATTGTAGGCGTTTTCGCTTGATTTCAAACAGGCTGTAGGCGTATTTTTCCCAAAAGCTCCGTGTCGCAGGGGTTTGCGCCCACAAAAAGCGACATCAACAGAAAGGACGGCAACTATGTCAAAAGAACAGATGACCATCCGGCTTTATCCCGAAACGCGCAGACAAATGGATAGCTGGCTGGAAGAAAGCAACAGCAAAAACCGAAACGAATTCGTGGAAAAGGCTCTACGCTTTTATATGGGCTATCTTGGCACGGAGAATATTACCGAGTATCTCTCGGACGCACTGGTGGCAACGCTGCGTGGAATTGTAGCTGACAGTGCAAATCGTACCAACAGTCTCCTGTTCAAGTGCGCGGTAGAGCAGGGCATCATGGCGCATACTATCGCTGCCCACTTCCGGGATACGCTGGAGGATCGCCGCGCCCTGCGTGGATATGTGGTGGATGAAGTGAAGCGCACCAACGGTCAGATCAAGTTTGAGGATGCCCAGGATGTCCAACGACAGTTACCTGATGATACATGGCTCGAATAATTTTTATCTCGCCCTACATGAAGGGCGGAAGAGATTCTGCTCGGCTGGCCCATCGCACCCGCTACTTCGCCACCCGTGAAGGCGTGCAGCTCCTCAAGGATGACAATGCTCATCTTCCTGTCACGAAGAAACAGCAGCAGTACATCCAGCGTCTGCTCCGCAGCTTCCCGGAGGCAAAGGGAGCTGCCGGAGTATGAGAACTATGCAAACACACCCAACCGAAAGACTGCCTTTGCTTTCATCGAACAGATCCACGAGGACTTCATTGAGCCGATGGATAGCCGTGAAAACTATCTTGACTATGTTGCAAACCGTCCCGGTGTAAAATCGATGGGCGAACACGGCTTGTGGAATGCCCATGGCAAGGTGCCATCGCTGGAGAACGCTATTGCGGAGGTAGCGCAGCACACGGGAAATGTGTGGACACCGATTATCTCCCTCTCTCGCGAGAATGCAGAGCGTCTGGGTTATACCGACCTTAAAAACTGGCAGGAACTCATCAACGCATCTATCACCGACATCGCCAAGGGCTATAAGATCCGTCCGAGTCATCTACGCTGGTATGCTGCTCTCCATGAAAAAGAGAAGCACCTCCATGTCCATATGATCATCTTCTCCACTGACCCGAAAGAAGGCTTTCTCACCAAGCAAGGTATCCGTAGCATCAAGTCCGCGCTGGTCAGCACGATCTACCGGAACGACCGCCTGCACATCTATGAGCAGAAGAACGAACAGCGCGGCCTGCTCCGGCAGGAAGCGGAAGCACGGATGGCAACGCTCATTGAGCAGATGGCTACCGGTGCTCTGCAAAGCGATAAGCTGGAGCTGTTGGTGACGGATCTCGCCCAGCGGCTTCAAGAAGTTAGTGGCAAGAAAGTCTACGGTTATCTGCCGCCTCGTGTCAAGCGCGTCGTGGATGAGATTGTGGACGAACTGGCAAAGGACGAACGGGTGTCGTCCGCCTATGCTCTATGGCAGGATATCCGAGAGCAGCTTTGCATTGACTATAATCAGACTCCACCGCAGCGTGTACCGCTGTCGCAGCAAAAAGGAGTTCAAGACTGTACGCAACATGGTCATCCGAGAAACGCTACGACTCTCGGAAATGAACTTCACCTTCGAGGATGATGCCATGCAGGATGAGCCAGAGCCGGAAGAACCGCCTGTTCCTCCAGATCCAAGTGCGGAGCGGATAATCCATCAGCAGGCGCGGTTTTACCGCAGAGCAAAAAGCATATTAGATGCTGCGGACGCAGATCCCAGCGAGAAGTCAATGGCATTGGTCACACTCCACCGTCTGTGGGAGGAGGGCTATACCATCGCGGCACACCAGCTGGGAAAGGCATATCAGGACGGGCATGGCACATCGATTGACCGAAAAGCGGCGGCAGAGTGGTTTCAAAAATCGGCGGAGGCCGGAAATACTTGCTCTGCATACGCGCTGGGCAAACTGCTGCTGGAGCAGGAACAATTCCCGCAGGCCCTTCACTGGCTGCGGCAGGCAGCGGAGCAGAACGATCCATACGCGCAATACCGGCTCGGCAAGCTGCTGCTCACCGGCGCGGAGGGTGTGCCGAAGGATATAGATGCGGCCATTCAGCTTCTGAAGGACTCTGCCACGCAAAGAAATTCGTTTGCCCAATACACGCTGGGGAAGTTCTATTTGCTGGGACAAGAGGTGCAAGTGGACCGCGAAGAAGCTCTGCGCTATTTCGCACAGGCAGCGGCACAGGGCAACACCTACGCTCAATATTTCATTGACCATCAGGACGACTTCTCCGGTGCGGCGGCGGGAACCGCTATCCTTCGGATGCTCCATCAGATGAGTCGTATTTTCCGCGAGAACGCCGCCCAGCCTGCCATCTATGCAGGGATGCAGATTGACAAAAAACGTCGCCGCAGATTGCAGGAGAAACGCATGGCAATGGGACACAAGGCGGATGACCATGAGGATCACGGACTGATGCAACAGACACAATAAAGGGAGGGACTATGTCAAAGTACATTCCGTTTACAACCGAGCAGAAAGAACGAGCCGCGTCGGTGGACTTGGAGGAGTTCCTCCGCCGCCGAGGAGAAAAAGCTCATTACCTCCGGCAGGGACAAACGCCTTGCCAGCGACCACAGCATCACCATCCGCGGCTGTGAGTGGTTCGATCACGCCACCGAACAGGGCGGCAGAGCCATCAGCTTCGTCAAACAGTTCTATGGACTCAGCTACCCAGACGCCATGTCCCTGCTCCTCGGTGACGATCTGGGCGGAAGTTACCCTGCGGCAAAGGAGAAGGAGCCGGAGCCTGCAAAGCCCTTCGCACTCCCACCGCAGAGTGAGTCCATGCGCCGTGTGTATGCATACCTGCTGCAAAAGCGTTGTATCGACCGCGAGATGCTCAATGCCTTCGTGCGCAAGAAGCTCATCTATGAGAGCTGTGAAAGATCCAGGGACGGGACAAAGGAATATCACAACGCCGTGTTCGTCGGATTCGATGAACACGGCGTTCCCCGTCATGGGCATAAGCGCGGGCTGTATACCATGGGGCAAGGCTATCGCGGCAACATTGAGGGCAGCGACCCGCGGCACAGCTTTCACTATCTCGGCGGCGATGACACGCTCTTAGTCTTCGAGGCCCCTATCGACCTGCTCTCTTACATCTCCCTTTTCCCGGAGGGGTGGCAGGAGCATAACTATGTGGCCTGCTGCGGGACATCTTCCATTCCTGTGATGGAAATGCTGCAGCAGCTCCCGCAGCTCCGGCAGGTGTACCTCTGTCTGGACAATGACGCTGCCGGTCATGCTGCCAGTGAGCGCATGGCGAAGCTGCTGGAGGAGCGTGGTATCTCCGCAGAGCGGCTTGTGCCGCAGCAAAAGGACTGGAACGATGATCTCAAGGCAGAACAGGAAAACAAAATGGAAAGGAGCGAGCTATGCCACACCTTCTGCTGACAATGTGGGACACGATCAAAAGCTCCAACATCGGGATATTGGTCGCAGCAGGGCTGGGGATGTTCGCCATCATTGGGGGACTCTCCATGCTGTCCTACCACTATACACTCAGCGGCATCAAGTCCCGCACCGTGGGTGACGGACAGCACGGCACGGCGCGTTGGGCGACCGATAAGGAGATCCGTCAGACCTATACCCATGTGCCGTTCAAGGTCATAGACTGGCGCAAGGGAGTAAACCTTCCCACAGACCAGGGACTTGTGCTGGGCTGCAAGGGCAAGAAAGATGAACTGACTGCGCTGGTGGATAGCGATGACATCCATTGCTTGATGATCGCCGCCTCCGGCGCGGGCAAGACGGCATTCTTCCTCTATCCCAACCTTGAATATGCCTGCGCGTCTGGCATGAGCTTTCTGGCACTCGATACCAAGGGTGATCTCGCCCGCAACTACGGCTCTATCGCAAAAAAATATTACGGCTATAAGCATATCTCAGTCATCGATCTGCGTAATCCCACCCGCTCGGACGGTAACAATCTGCTGACGCTCATCAACCGCTATATGGACATCGCCAGAAAACAACCGGACAACCTCGCCGCCCGCGCCAAAGCCGAAAAGTACGCCAAGATCCTCGCCAAGTCCATCGTCAGCCCGGAGGGAAACTCCGACCACGGGCAGAATGCCTTCTTCTACGATGCGGCGGAGGGCTTGCTGTCTTCCACGATCTTGCTGCTTGCGGAGTTTCTGCCGCCGGATGAGGAACACCCGGAGGAGCGACGGCACATCGTGTCGGTATTCAAGCTGGTGCAGGATCTGCTGGAGCCGGCGCGTGGTGCGCGGGGACGTTCCCGCTTCCAGCTGCTCATGGACAAGCTGCCGTCCGAGCACAAGGCACGCTGGCTGGCAGGTGCCGCACTCAACAGCTCCGAGCAGGCGATGGCATCAGTCATGTCCACGGTGCTGTCCCGGCTCAACTCGTTCCTCGATAGTGAGCTGGAGCAAATTCTGTGCTTCGACAGTGCCATTGACGCCGAAATGTTTGCGGCGGAGAAATCCGCCATCTTCCTCATCCTGCCGGAGGAGGATCAGACGAAGAACTTTATGGCGGGCTTAATGATCCAGAACCTCTCCCGTGAGCTGTTCGCAGTAGCAGATGAGAACGGCGGCAAACTGAAAAACCGTGTTATTCTCTTTTGCGATGAGCTGGGTACCATGCCGCCCTTTGATATTTTGCCGCTTTTCAGTGCTGGACGCTCTCGCCGCCTGACGCTGGTACCCATCATCCAGTCGCTGGCGCAGCTGGAAAAGAACTATGGCAAAGAAGGCGCATCCATCCTGATGGACAACTGCCAGGATGTGATCTGCGGCGGCTTTGCGCCCAACAGCGAGGCGGCGGAGACTTTTTCAAAAGCCCTCGGCAGCCGCACGGTGCTCTCCGGCTCTGTGAGCCGCGGGAAAAACGATCCCAGCCAGAGCCTGCAGATGATGGAGCGACCCCTGCTGACGGCGGATGAGCTCAAGTCCATCCCCAAGGGCAGCTTCATCGTGCAGAAGACCGGATGTCACCCCATGCGTACCCGCCTGCGCCTGTTCCTCGAATGGGGCATCACCTTCGAGGAGGAATACCGTGTGGAGGAACAGGCAGCCAGAAGGGTCTATTATGCCGATCAGAATGCGCTGACCCGCGCCATCGTGCGGAAGTATCCGCCCAAGCTGACGGAGCAGAAGACCACCCGCTCCGTTAAGGGCGAGGGGCAGCTCCATGATGCGCCCGTGCAGGAGATGGTGGTGGCGGAGGACATCGACTATGACCGTATGCCGCACAAGCGCGCCCCTTACAATCTTCCCCGGCAGGGAGGTGGATCGGTGAGCTTCTTTGACAGCATTTACGCCGACACGCTTCTGCCGCCCGGGCTGTATCCGTCTATATGTACCTCAAGGATCGGTCCAATCGTGCGGGAAGCTGCTGGCCTGGTATCAAGACGATTGCGAGAGATATGAATCTCTCCCGCAGTACCATCAAGAGGGCGCTGGCAGATTTGGAGCAGCACGGCTATCTTGCCAAGCTGCCCCGGTATCGTCCCAATGGGAGTAATACTTCCAATCTCTATACGCTCAAATAAAGCAAAAGTGGTTGGTATCATAATATGATACCAACCACTTTACCCAAATAAAGAGAAAGACTGTATCGCTCCGCCAAGGGAGGATCATATCTATTTGCTGGACCGAGGAGGGGTTCAATATGGACCCACCAGAACAGCCCACTCTATCAGAGATCAAGACAGAAAAAGAACCACAAATAGTCTCCTATCATGCTGCAAGGTTTTGGCAACAGACAGAGAAGGCGTATCGCCTACTCTTTCCGTAAAACCAAGTAACTTTAGCGCAACCTCTGGCAAAGTAACCTCTAGGCAGGCCGATGTGAGAAAAACAGGATAAGGAAATGTGGGCACCAAATCTTTACCTGCATACCGCAATATAAGATTTTACTCATGTTAAAGCTGTTTCTCTTCCCCCAAGTAGATCTAGAGGGGTCTTGCGCCTTAAAACGCCAAGAATAGGCATCGCCTCAATCGGACTCTGTTTGTATCTGTTCGTTTCTATAAGACAAACAAAAAATAAACTCAACCCATTTACAAGACTTCCGTTATCGTGTATAATTATTTTTTGACATCTCATTTTTGTGACTAACGCAATATGGAGAGGATGTGTAAAATGGATTGTGCCTCTTATGTATTCCCTGCAGTTAGGGGGACACAAGCCCAACGTGAGTATTATGTCTCAATGGTTCCCCTGGATGTCATGTCAAAGATTTTTCAGTTTGCCGACGAAGATCTTCCACCTGAAATCAGGGCTCAACGCATCCTAAACAAATCACGCATTCCTGAAATTCGAGATTACATATTGTCCAATCCTGATAGCTATGTTTTTCTGCATTAACCGTTTCTGTAGACGGAAATATGGAATTTATGCCCGCAGATGAGATGATGCCACAAGTTGGGGCAATCAGTATATCAATGACCTCTCGATTTCTTATCAATGATGGCCAGCATAGGCGGGCCGCCATCGCCGAAGCCATCAAAATGAACCCATCCCTAAAGAACGAACATATTTCTGTTGTTTTTTACCGAGATGAAGGATTGCTTCGTTCGCAGCAGATGTTTTCCGATTTGAATCGTTACGCTATTAAGCCAACTAAATCGATCAATATTCTCTTCAATTCTCGCGAAGAGTCCTCGATTATTGCAAAACGAGTTATCGACGAAGTTGGTGTATTCAAAGGCTTGGTTGAAAAGGAGCGTACTGCAATTTCTAACCGCTCTAAGGCACTATTTACACTCAGCGCGATATGCACAGCGACCAGCGAGCTCCTTAACGGTTCGAATTTATCAACACAAAATAAAATTGATTTGGCCAAAGAATATTGGAGCGCTGTCGGAAGGAACATTAGTGAATGGAATATGGTCAAGTCCGGAGAGATGAAATCATCCGCTGTGCGAAAAGACTATATTTGTTCCCTCAGTATCACGCTTGTTGCACTGGGACACGCCGGAAATGCATTGATTCAAAACTTCCCTGAAACACTGGGCAAATTATCTTGAAAAGCTATCTATTATCGACTGGAGAAAAACAAATCCTGCGTGGGATAACCTCGTGTTTGTAAATGGTCGAGTTGCTGCAAATAGATCAACGCAAAAAGCTATGTCAAGCTATATGAAAAAAGTCTTAATAGAAACGGACGGTAATGAAGATGGCTAGCCTTACCAAAGAAGATATTCGATCGGTTATCGAAACAATTAAAGAATTGTATTTAGAGGACATGATTCCTTGGATTTGCGGGTACAGCGGAGGAAAGGACTCTACAGCTGTTGTTCAGCTTGTGTGGTATGCGCTCCGAGGAGTTGCCCCAAGGAAAAGCTCAAAAAAACCGTTCATGTTATTAGCACTGATACTCTGGTTGAGTCTCCTGTTGTAGCAATATGGGCAACGGAGTCCCTCAAGAAAATGGAGCAGGCAGCGAAAGAACGGGGTTTGCCCATTGTTCCCCACAGACTGACACCAGCCATAACGAACACCTTTTGGGTCAACTTAATTGGCCGGGGTTACCCTTATCCCCGCCGCGACTTTCGTTGGTGTACGGATAGGATGAAAATCGATGCCTCTAACCGGTTCATCAAGAGTATACTCGATGCTGAGAGTGAGGCCATCATGGTTCTTGGCTCCCGCAAAGCCGAGAGCGCTGTTCGTAAGGCGGTTCTTGAGGGTTATGAAAAGAAGCGTTACAGAGCCCATCTCAGTCCCAACGGTTCTTTCCCTAACTCCTATGTGTTTACGCCCATTGAGAACTGGCTGAACGACAATGTCTGGCAGTATCTTGTTCAAGTTCCTAATCCTTGGGGGCATTCAAACAAGGATCTTTTGGCCATGTATAGCGGCGCATCTGCTGACGGTGAATGTCCCCTTGTCATTGATTCCTCTACCCCCAGCTGCGGCAACAGCCGTTTTGGTTGTTGGGTTTGTACGATGGTTACAGAGGATAAGTCTATGGCGGCCATGATTCAAAACGATGAGGAAAAAGCATGGATGCTTCCCATGCTTGAATTCCGCAACGAAATCGCCGGATATGGGGACTGGCAGACCGACCGTGACCGTCGGGACTTCCGAAAGCGAGATGGTCGCCTTCAGTGGCACAACAACCGTCTTGTTCACGGTCCCTATACCAAAGAGACCCGTGAATACTTCCTTCGTAGATTGCTTGAGGTCGAACTCCTTGTTCATGAAATTGGTCCAGATGAAATCAAAGATGTTCCTCTGATTACTATGGAAGAGCTCAAGTTCATTCGTCAGCTGTGGCTTGACGAGTTCCACGAGTTTGATGATTCTTTGCCCAGGATCTACGAGGAAGTTACCGGCAAGAAGTATTCTGATGGAACCATCAGCAAGAACAAATACTTTGGAGCTACAGAAGCGGATCTTCTAAAAGAAGTCTGTGCTGAGCTGTACCCCAACGAGCAGTTGCTTGCAGAAATGCAGAGGGCACTATTGGATACAGAAGCAAAAGCCGCTGCTATTTCAAACAAACGCAATGTTATTCTGAATTTCGAGAAAGAAATCAAAAGGCTTTCTACAAAGACGAGGCAGATGCAGAGAGTATCGCTTCTACTGTGCCCTTAGAATCTCCGGCATTACGGACGAAGCAAATCCGGATGATCTCGTGGATTGAGGTGAGTGAACGTGTATTTTACTAAAGTTGAACTTCATAATTTCGGTATATACAAGGGCACTCACGAGATGTGTCTTACCGATCAGATCGGCAATCGTAACATCACACTTGTTGGCGGGCTGAACGGCAGAGGTAAAACGACCTTTCATGACTCTATTTTGATTGCTCTTTATGGCAAACAGGCATTGAAATACATACAGGAAAAGGCTCGTTCATACGACAAGCTTCTGCTTGACCATATCAACAAGCACGCTACTGATGAAGAGACATATGTCGCAGTTTCTCTGTGCCTTGACGACGGTACTGTGCTACGCATCAAACGCTCCTGGATAGCAAAAGGCAAGAAAGTAGAACAACAGATTATCGTTGAAAAAGATGGCGTAGTCGATAAATACCTTGGTGAGAGCTGGAGCTATTACATCGAAGAGATTTTACCCTTTGGCATTGCTCGCTTTTTCTTCTTTAACAACGAGAAAATCACTCAGCTTGCTGATGATACCTCATTTGAACAGATTAAGAGTTCGATCAAATCTGCGATTGGTGTCTCTACCATCGAGAAGGCTATCGAGCACACCGACGAGGTAATTCGACGCAAGAAAAACGCACTTGCCGCATTTGAACACAGCGAAGAGAATGTAGGCTATCAAGAGATTGAAAAAGCAGATTGTTGACATTGACATTCGACTTGCAGATGCCACCAAACAAGCTAATGAATTGGAACGCAAGCGCGAGACCTTGAGTGCCAAGCTGGAAGCCAAAGAAAAAGAGTTTTGGTCATCCGGTGGTGATCTTAGCCGCAATCGGGATGCCATTAAACTGGAAATGCAAAAAATCTCCTCTGAAGTTGAAAGGGTGAATGAGGAAATCCTTCAAATGGCTGTAGATGCTTCTACGCCGCTCTTCATGTGCCGCAACTTGGTTACGCAGTCCTATGATAACGAACTCTCTTCGCAGCAGTCTGAAGCCAAGCTTTACTCTGACAAGATTATTGTGAATCTCCACCAGCAGATTCTAGAAAGGCTTATCAATTGTGGCCTAAGCCAGACAGATCTCAGAGCTGTTCAGGACATTATCAACGAGGTCTTGGTTGGGCACATTCCCGAAAGCGCCACCAAGGAAACTATAAAGAATATGTCCGCAACAAGCATGATGCTTTATCAGCGCCTGATCGCAGAAGTATTCCAGAGCTTCACCCAGCGCATCAATTCTCTCGTCAACCATGTTGACGCTCAAGAGAGTGAACTGATGAGTCTTGATGCACATTTGGGAGCTGCAGATGAGAAAACCTTAGCTATGCAACTGTTTGATGCGCTCAAATCCGTTGAGGGCGAAAAGACTCTTGCAGATGCAGAATATCAGCGGCAGTTGGATAGTATTGAGAGCTTGAAGCGTCAGCGTGAAATGCTTGTTGCAAAGCGCATTCAGTTAATTAAAGCCATTGCAGAGAAAGAACAGGCGAACGATGACAATGCCCGTATCGTGAAGTACGCAGCTATGTCTATTGAAGTTCTTCGAGAGTTCAAGGTTCGTCTACAACGCGAAAAGGTGGCGAAACTATCCAGCACAGCAACCAAATGCTTCCGCGAGCTTGTTGAAAAGGATTCGTTGGTGAGTGAGATCAAGATTGATCCAACCACCTTGGATGTAACCATTCTGGATTTGGATGGTAACGAGCTTTTGAAGAGTCAGCTCTCTGCCGGTGAACAACAGATGTTTGCGGTAGCCATCGTTTGGGCACTTGCGTTGACCTCTGGTTACAAAGCTCCTGTCATCATCGACACGCCCATGGCGCGTTTGGACTCTTCCCACAGAGCGAACTTTGTAACGAAGTACCTGCCTGCAGCAAGTTCACAGGTCATGGTTTTGTCCACAGACGAAGAAGTTTATGGCAGATATCTCGATCTTGTCCGTGATAATGTGGTCCATTACTATACTCTCCTCTACCGCGAAGAGGAGCAATGTACCTCTATTGTTCATGGCTACTTCGGGGAGGTGTAATCCATGATTGTAAAACACTTCAAACTATCACAACCTGAAAAAGACAGGCTTATTCGCATTAAGGCAAAAACAGGCATTCAGAACTGGAATGTCCTGTGCCGCTGGGCGCTGTGTTGGTCACTGGCTGAGTCTTCTATTCCAGGGGGCATCGATCCGCTGTCTGACAGCAATGTTGAAATGGATTGGTCTACTTTTGCCGGTGAGTATTCTGAAATTTATGAAGCAATCATCAGGCAGCGTTGCGTCAACGATGGCCTTGGTGATGACGAAAAAACTCTCGCAAAATATTTCAGACTGCATTTAAACAGAGGTATCAATCACTACAGCACAAGAGATGTTCTGAAAAATTGTTCCGATCTTCTCAAATCCGCTCTCCCGAAGGAGGAAGCATAATGGCCATATATCTTGACTACAACGCTTCTGCTCCGATTGACGAAAGAGTCTTGGAGCGAATGGTCGATGTGTATCGCTCGCACTACGGAAACGCCGATAGCAGGACTCACATCTTCGGCACAGACGCAAAAGAGATTGTTGCCTCGGCAAGAAAAAAAAACCATTGCGGAGATCTTAGCTGTTGATAGCACCGATGTGTTCTTCACCAGCGGCTCTACCGAAAGCAACAACATGGCCATTTTAGGCCTGCTTGATTATGCCCTTGAGAGCGGACGTAATCATTTCATCACGACCTCTATTGAGCACAAGTCTGTTCTTGAATCTATGAAGCATCTGCAGGAAAAAGGCTGCGTTGTAGACTTTGTTTCTCCGGATACTTCTGGAAGAATTAAGCCTAAACAAATCCTCGATCTTGTGACCGACAAAACGCTGCTTGTCTCAATGATGCATGTCAATAGCGAGACTGGCGTTATCCAGCCGATTGAAGAGGTCGGTGCGGCTCTGGCGGGAACTAAAACATATTTCCATGTGGACGCTACGCAAGGCTTTGGTAAGCTGAACGGCAGCCTACGAAACGCCAAATACAACATGCTAAGTATTACGGCCCATAAGCTTGGCGGGCCGCAAGGCATTGGCGCATTAATTATACGACGTGACCGCACATATAGACGGCCTCCGGTCAAGCAACTTATGTATGGTGGCCAACAGGAACGCGGCTATCGTCCTGGCACCACTCCGGTCGCTTTGGTTGCAGGCTTCGCCCTTGCAGCGGAGCTGTGTAACAAGGAAGCATCTGACCATATGGGAAAGTGCAAAGCTATTAAGCAAAACTTTATGGAGGCAATACAGGGTTTGAACTACACTCTGAACGGAGATCAAGAGTATTGTTTGCCATCCACGGTTAACATTAGTTTTCGTGGCGTAGATGCAGAGGGAATTTTCCTCGCAGTAAAGGAAGACTATGCTTTCTCAAATGGCTCAGCCTGCAACTCCGGCAGCCATGCTCCAAGCTATGTTTTGACCGCAATGGGCCTGGATGAAGCACGCATTAGCGAAGCAGTCCGTATTTCGTGGAATCATAATACAGCAGTTGATTTTTCTGCATTAGTTGATTATATAAAATCAATCACATGAAAATGCTGAGGACCCTGTACCGTTACGGAACAGGGCCTTTGCTTTATATCAGGTTAGATAACGCTTCGTAAATTCCTTAAGAATCAAATCGAATACTTCTGGGGAAGAGTTTGACATATCATATACTTTTCTCATCGCGGAACTTGCAGCAGACATACCATGATCACCATTTGAAGCCACATACGCGACATTTTGGAACATCATTTTCATACCATTCAAATTACGGTATTTTTCGTCGTGTTCTATACCAAGCCGTTCGGCGCGTTCAACAAAAGCCTTTGACAAAGCCAATAGCTCAACCTCAATCTGTTCAGCGGATTTTTCATCGCTTCTTCGATATACATCAATCAAGGCAACTAATTCTTCAACATCCCAATTCACCTTAATCATTGTATACACCTCTTAGAATCTGATTTTTAACTTACTCGTTAAATTTTTTCCTTTGAGCCATGTTAAAATATCAGGTGTTAAATCGGCAACAGTTGCCTGCAGAGATGAAACTTTCTTCAGGAAAACTTCAATTTCTGGATTTAAAGAGAATTCATCAGCTATCTTTTTTCGCTTCAGATACGTCAGCAACTAATTTCTTCACAGCCTTGATGGACGGTTCGCCGGCAACAGTTTTTGTGATGTTATCGGCAAGTTCCGTGGCTCGTTTGGGGTTGCTGGACAGGCCACCGATCATGGATAAGTAGCCTTTGGAGCCATCTGAATACTTTGCGGAGGCATCCCGCCAAACAATCTTAATCTGAGTGGCAAACGCATCACCCTTGGACTTCAAAAGTCTGACTGCGTCCATGGATAGTCTCATCTCGGAGATTCCATTGCCACAATCATTAATACAAGCAAGCAAATCGGAACGGGTTGCTTCGTCTATGACGGGCGCTTCTACTATTCCGCTTTCCTTTATAGCGTTGGCACAATCAAGAGTGTCTTTGATGCTTCCGGTTGATTGAGAAAGTTGGGCCAATGCTCTTGCATAGGTTTCTGCATGCTGTTTACTTTCGATTGTTGCACGGCGCTTCTTAATGGCGGAGGTGCTGTTTTTTATTGTCTCAGTTAGCAACATTTTCGTACACCTCCATATTCTCAAGCTGAGTACACAGCGCATCCATAGAAGCTAACGCAGCTTCGGACAATGCATCCGTACCGGCAAAGCCGCCCGCATTTACAATATCCTTTTGTGCCTTTGCCTCTTCCTGCTCGGCCTTTTGTGCAATTGCTTGGATATCTCGCAGGATAACATATAGAGCATTAAGCGGATTTGCAGCGTATACAGTCAGTTGCTTTACAGCAGAGGCACCGGCAGCATCGTTAATCAGCTTTACATATGCTAAGATATCCTTTGCTGTGTCAATGGGTGGCTTGTCATACTTCACTCGCAACTCAGCACTACCAATGATTCCGTTTGCTGCAAATACTGCGAACAGGCTTTGGATGGCCGAGAATGCAGCAATCAGGTTTTCCTGTGTGAGTTTACCAATGTATCCTTCAAGTTTGCCGACAACGGTTGCAGCTTCCTGTGCGTCCGCAGCCATTGCTTTTTTGACGCTGGGATAGAGTGCTTTAAGCAGCGTAGCGGGGTTATAAAGAAGGTGCTTTTGCGGAATACTGTTGGGCAACTCTGCTTCAATATCCCAATCTACTGCCATCAGCTTTTCAACTGCTGCAACAAGCTCGTCAGCTCTAAAGCAGGACTTGGTGTTCGGATCAACGGCAAAATGGACCGCACCCATAGTGGTTGCGGAAGCCTGCTTCAAGAATATTAGAGCGCTTTCGAAATCTGCTTTGCGGTTGAGAACGAACTGAATCATATCATTCCACTCACGGGTATCGCGCTTTATGTTGTCATCCTTCTTAAAATCCTTGAACAATGATTTGATCACCGCATGAGGAGAGCTCGTGTCCACTTTTTGTCCCAAGATACATGCTTTGAGATACTGGATTGCAAGACACCATTCCAAGACGGGGAGCGATTCTGCGCCCTGCTTAGTCGCAGTAACCTTTTCGATAATTTGAGATCTTCTACGTTCTAGCCATGTAATCAATCGCTGCTGATAATAGGCGGCGTCCTCAAAGTCCCATCCCTTCGCATAATTCAGCTCGTTTAAGGCCATCAGAGCGTCGCGGCTTTCAGAGCTCCTGTCCATGTAAACAATAGCCTTATCGACATTTGCAGGGGCACTCTGGTCGTCGATGTAGTAGCAGCCCAAATCAGACAGACGCTCTTCTGCAATATAGGCCGGGACACCAATATCCTGCCAGTTAATCGCGCCACATTGCTTGGAGTCGCCACGAACAAGGGTACGAAGCCAACCGCGATAATCCGCATCGAATTTCAACGGTTCATTCTTCGTAAACCACGCTGTGATGTCACTCTTAAACTTCAAATAATTTTTTGTTGCAACATCAACAGGAGGTCTTGGTTTCGGCGGCTCCGGTACAATGGGTTTTTGATCAGGTTTCTCCCCACCATCCGTAACAGGCTTGGGCTGGACATCTGAGGATACAGCTGTTCCTGTAGTCTTGTCTACGATTTCACCGATGCCAGAAAACGCTTCCAAGCCAATATCTGCAAGAAAAGCCTGACGCAAGCCGCCGAACCACAAGGTGCCATCAGTCTCTTTAACACCGGCTGCAGAACCATCACCCCAAATTGCAAAAACTGCTTTCAAACGATTTTTGTCGTCGGTGCTGATATTCTCTAAACGGTCGATAGCGGAACTGTGTGGGTCATTCGCCATTTGAGCGTTGCTGGGGTTCATTGGGAAATACCATCCGTCACCATACAACTTGCCGTCAAAATACTCTTTCAACTGAGCACGGATAACATTCTTCAAGAACATTCGTGGGCTCTTGGTTGCCAGTGCTTCATACAGAGCTAACAGCGAGTGACGGTTAAAAGGATACAGCGTAACTTGCTTTCCTTTGATAGTCGTGGTTTCCCAATCACACGGGGGAGCAAAATCACTAATCGGCAAGTCATCCAGATCAGCTCCGGACTCGTACCAACTGCGAAGATCTGCCGGATCGCTATAAATGGCATTCAAGTATCTGCCAGCCATCTGAACGATGAATTCATCTGTTCCATACGACCGATCTGTAACTTCGATTTGATGGGTTACACGGTCTTTGAAATTACCTCTGAACGCATAGTAGTAGTCGTTTGTAATACCAATGACAGAAGTAACGCGGCACAAATCCTGGTAGTCGCCGCCATGCTCATAGGAGAGTGCTGTAATAAGCTCCTGGTCGATACCGGTAAAACCAGTAAAGTCCTCTATGAAGATCGTAAGATTCTTGCCTTGTTTCTTCAAATCTCTTCTCAGCTGTGCAAAAATTGTCTCAGCATTTTCACTGGAAATATCAGCGCATCGCTGAATGACTTCTCTCGTGAAGCCATTCAAATAGTTGATAAGCTTGGTGATTTCAAAGTCATCACCCTTCAAAGAAGAAGCAAAAGAGATGCCTGCGGGTCACCCTGCTTCATAACGGCGCGAATTATTTTAGATACATTAAAATCTTCATCGGTAAAGATTGTAGTATCTTGAAGGATCTGATTGCTCGGCGCAGTAATGACATTATAGCACTTTGAGATTGCGCCACCCTCACGCAAAAGATACTCACTTACGCGGCTATCGGCAAGGTAACTGGCGATGTCGCGGCATTTTACAGGCTTATAATTCTCACCAGATACATCGTTTCGAACAGCAGCGATATAGGCGTAGAGAATCTCCGTCTTGAAAGAGTCCTCGTCCTTTGAATCAGAAGATGCAACAAACTTACGAAGTTTCTCTGCTATATCGGGATCTTTGATTGCTTCTTGTTCCAACAACTGCGAGAAAGCTCCACGGACAGAGTTATTAAGACGCCGCAGAAAAACCAACTGCTCCGTAGCAGGATTATATACTGTAGAGGGGCTCCTCTCGAACCTACCCTTCAGATAACGGATAAGATGTGATTTACCTGTACCATGATTGCCCCGGACAATGATCATACGGTGTTCGTTGTCCGGGTTATAAATTAGCTGTTCAAAAACCTCATCCTCACTCATCAGCTTGGTGGGAGCAGGCATTTTCCCTTCTTCGTAATAACCACCGCGGAAGAGTTCGAGAGACGAAAACGGCATATGGGTAGACATGAAATAGGCGTCTTCGGTTGCCATATCGTCGGTCTTTATCGCATAACGCTCCATTACAGAACGATATTGTTCCCACTTCATGAGTTAATCGCCTCCTTCACAGAAATATGTGTGAAGCCATTGATGGGATCACCGTCAACATAGTAGAGCATGATTGGTGTGGAGTCAGACCACATTTCAAGCTTGATAAGCCCAAGTTCATGAAGGGTACGCAATCCTGCAGAGAGGGCCAGAGGGAGTTTGCTTTCAATCTCAACCTCGGGCAATTTTGTACTTAACCATAGCATAAAATCTTGTGCAAGAATTGTCTCGTCATACCTGAACTTCTCGGTGTAAGTAGTTGCCAATATATCTTCCAGCCGTAGTTTCATGTTAGGGATAATCATGGTTCCGCTCAAATAGCCAAGACCCAAAAAAGCGGCCCAAAAGCGCCATCCAAGAACGGCATTTTCGTTTAACGCAGACAATTCCTTTACTTCGGAACCGCAAGTTTTCGCCATTCCTTCCCACGACTTCAGAGAAAAGATTCTTTCATTTTGAGAAATCAGCCATTTGGTAAACATGTGAAAGGTTGTATCCTTGGCAGCAAAAACACGGGAGCTTACATACCGACGAAAGGTTGCAGGCGAAGCAATTACATCCGGATCAACAGCCAATACCAAGTTATCAGCCTGCGCTTTGATGATGGACAGTTCTTCAAGCGCAACATTGACCGATTTGTTGATCTGGTCGAGCTCCTTTTCATCATTGCTGCCCAAAGTCATTGCCCTACGGACTTCGTCACGGGTCATGCTTTTATGGGCAATTAAGCGGCATACTGAAATCACACGCTCCGGTGTAGGCTCCATTCGCATGCCATCGGGATTTACTTTGAACATCCGAATACCTCCTTAAAATTTTTGAATTGAAATATGATAACCGTCGCTATACTCTCGTATGATTTTGCCTCCATTGGCAACGACAGTATTTTCGTTGCAATAGAGCACCTTGCGGTAACCATAAGTATCCAGTTTTCTAAGGTTCTTATATAGTGAGAAATTAGTTCCTGTATCGCCGTCGAAGATGCAAACAACACCTTTGGCGAAGAAATACGGACAATGTGCAACCGCATAATAGAACTCGTCGTAATTCAAAAGAATACCATCATACACAATCTGACTTGCCAAACGATTAGGAACAACCAGTGCACCAATTCCGTTTTGGGAAGCCTTTTCCGCAATCACAGCTACCTCTTCTGCGCTACAAGGTCCGTTGGATGGCCTGCTGATTATCATTTCATTGAAAGACCCCATATTCCTGTCCAGACGACGAGAAGGCCGTGCGGGAGGGAGTTTAATATTAGGTTCATTCGCAGTTTGTAGGTATCATCGCTTGTGATGCGACCTTCCGGATCTGCAGGACAACCATTGCAAACCTCTCTAGAAAGTGGGAAAAGGTGTCTGAAAACACGCCCCCAACACAAGGATTTTGGAGAAGATACAAGCTCGCTCATAATTCTGTATCCAACCATCTGAGCCTCATACTCTCGGGCACGGGGCTCTGTCAGCGCTGCTGCTAGGCTGTCATCATCACTGAGAACATCTGGCTGCAGCAGTTTGATTGTGACTGTGTAATACTTTTTGGGTGGATTGGATTTTTTGTCGAAGACATAGCTTGCGTCCAGTAGATCGATGAAGCCTGTCCGGTGCAGGAACAGCAGCAAGTTTACATTCCATGCCACATTTCGGTTGCCTGCGTACTCCGCTTCCTCGTCAGTCATTGTTGCAGGGGTAGCAGAAGTGTTCAGAACACACTCATCGGCATTAATCATCGCGTCAGGACTGGGCAGCATGCCTTTCAAACGAATAATAGCACGTTCAACAGTGAGTACGCGTTTGTTGACGAGGCCAAGTGCACGACGCACATCGCCCTCGCTATCATATCTGCTCTGATACGGGATGAACAGGCTGAGCGAAGGGAACTGATCTCGACCGCCACGCCCTACCTCTTGATAGAAACGACTTAAATTTTCGGGGCAGCAAGCATGGATGATTGTTCTTACATCGGGTTTGTCAACGCCAATACCAAATGCGGAGGTGGCAATCACAATATCAAAATCGTGGTTTTTCCATCCAGTCAAAACTATGTTTCGATCAGATTCTTTCGTTTCACCCGTGAAAGTTGGAATGTTTTTATAGCCTGCTTGACGCAGCTTTTTCTGTAAATCTTTCGCTTCTCTCGGTTCCAGGACATATACAACCATAGGTTTGGGCAGGAGCTTGATGGCCTCAATGGTTTTGTCATCCTGCTCCTTTTTAGACTTGGCCGAGTAGAAGTAGAATCGAGGTTCCTGCCTCAGCGCATCGCAACGAACCTGTGCGTTCTTTCCTTCAGAGCCAAACAGGGCAAACAATGTGTCCACCACATCATCAGAAAGTGTAGCCGAAAGTAGGAATGTGCGGATGAACTCATCAGACTCTCGCTTCCACTTTTTGAGCACGATAGAGAATATCTGAAAGTCGGGTCTGAAAAGCACGCCCCAGTCCGGAACAACATGTGCTTCGTCCACTACAACATTGGCTAAGTAGTGGTTTTCCGCTGCTGCGTCCAAGATACGGCGCAGTTCCGGATTTTTCAAAATAGCTTCGGGAGAAGTAAAAAGGATACGAGCCTTTTTGTCTTTCAAAGCCTTGATGATTGTAGACCGCTCTATCTCGGACAGTTCACCACGATAGCAATAGATCTCTGCTCCGTCGGTCAAGTTGTGCCGTGCGGCATGATACTGATCCAGGGCCAAGGCGATGGTTGGTACGATAACAACAGTTAAGCCCTCGGAAACACTTGCCAGCAGCTGAGTTACCAGACTTTTACCACCGCCTGTGGGCAGCGAGATAAGGAGCGTGTGACCGTTAGGTAAATTCAACGCAGTATGAACTGCAATTTTCTGCTCAAAACTTTTGTATGCATTAAATCCAGTGTGCTTTGCTAATGTTGCATCACCGGAAGAAGCGCTCTCCAGTTCAATACCATCATTATGGCGAAGGGCGTAAACATCCTCAACATACCGCTGAGGCTCAAGCCATTCAGGAATGTGATGCAAGCAAGACACTTGTAGATCGTTTTCACAGACGAGATCAAACTCTGAACCATACTCACGTACGACATTGAATAACTTCTCAGTCAATCTTATACGACCAAGCACCAAAACAATGTCACGGATATTTAAGCAGAGATCTTTCACGGATGCCTCATCGCACTTGAACTGGATGATGCGCCGAATGAAGCCAATCACATAGCGCGACCTTGCGGCCTCTTGCATTTTCAATAGCGTAGAAGTGTCAACGAGATTCTTTTCAAGTTCTGCAATAGCACTCTTGGATTTCATCGCGCCGACTATGTACTGCTGTAATACCTCTTTACTGTCCATTAGTTCTCACCCTCAAGAAACATACTGCATCCAATACAGGTTTCGCATTTTTAAGTGCGCGGAGCGTCATATCGAACAAACGCTCCCGTTCTTCAACGCCGGACATGTCGCGCTCAAAGTAGATGCACTCAGCTCTGTATCCGTTCAAGACGCGCTGCATTTCCTTTTCGGCAGCTTCGAGATCAGACCGTTTTTCAAGCCTTGCACGGGCACGGGCATAGGCAGATGCAGAATACTTATCTACCAACGGCTCCCATGTACTTGGAGGAGTTAGGCTGATAAAACGCTCCAACGGGGAAATAGACAATCTGCCGGCACTTCTGCGACCGACATGCCCAGCGTCGTTGGGACGCAACGCAAGTAGCGTTTTCACTACTTCTTTTTCGGGAATCTCTTTGCTCTTTATGTTAAGGGGTATTGCTACGAAAATCTGCCTCAGCGGGAGATACATCTTGTATTGAGCCAAGGTTTGCATGGGCATCTCATTTTCGAGCAGTTCGTCCAATTCGGGAGCAATGTTGTAGATGTAAACAAGGCCGTCATAATTGTACGTGCCGGTCGTTTCAATGCCGGTGCATCTACCGCGATTACAGCCAACAGCGTTAGAAATAATTGAGTCATATACGGCATCGCCGGGTGCAAAGAATAGTATGTCCTCCCGTGTAGCCGCAGTTCCTCGATCAAAGGAACCAAGAATCTTTCCTTCTCTTCGCATGATTGACGTATTGCTGTATCGTTTCCAGTCTGGAGGAATGAAAAGAGACTGCCTTGCTGCGTTTACGCTAAAGCTGCTTTCTCTGAACTCAATCAAACCGGTCTTGGTTGGCTTCTCCGGATTTAGTCCAGCTTGTTTTCCCCACCCCATCATAGCGGTAGCGAACAGATTGTCATCTTCGGATGCATATATACTTAGAACATTATCAATGCCTTGAGACAGTGGACGATACAAAGTTGCCCCAAGGTCAAAATCCTGTTCGTCTTCAACGCTCTCTCGCATTTCTTCTGCTTGGTCCAGAATGTCATCAAACGCATTATTAAGTCCAGTGTAATAGTCATCCAACAGAGCTTCGATAATTAGCTCATTCAGTTCGCCGGTGATGATTTCCAGTCCACTCAAAGACTGTTCAAACAGCTTCATACCGTCTTTCCAAATATGGAAGAGTTGCTCCTCAACAGAGGCATCTGCATAAATAACGACCGACTTTACATCCATATCCGGATTACGTCCAAGGCGGTCCAAACGGCCAATACTCTGCTCAAGGGCATTGGCATTCCAAGGAATATCAAGAGGAACGACTTGAGCTGCATTTTGGAAGTTTCGCCCCTCGCCACCAGTTTCGTCACAGATAATCACACGGCATTCCGGGTCATTCTGGAAAGCATACACGCTGTCTTCCAGCTCTTCGCGCTCCATGTGATTGCCGAAAGCTACGGCATGAACGCCCATATCCGCATACCTTGCATTGAACAGCTTCAAGAACTCCATGAGGGTAGCGTTATGAGCCGTGAACACGACCAATTTACAGCTTTCATCGTCAAGGATATCTGTCTCCTGATCAATATAGTCCATGGCGGTCATCAAGCGGCCCTTAATCAAATCAGGATCTTCGTCAAGAGCTATATTGACTAAGCTGTGTTCGTTTTCCGCTTGGCGTCGCCAAGCGGCCGCGCTCTCCAATAATATGCCATCGTCGATTTTGAGCCTGCGAAGAGCATCCTCAAAGGCCCAAGGGCTGCTGAACAGAGCAGAAAGGAGCGGGATGGCAGTTTCGGTCACATAATTCTCATCATCCTCACCATTGTCTGAAAGATACGCGAGAGTATTCTGAATTGCACCGATTTCGTTATAGTTTTCATTAAGGGACAATGGAGTGTACGGAATAGCATGTAAAGTTCGTTTCGCCATCTTTTCCGAAATCAGTTGACGGCGATTGCGGATTACCTTTCTTTCAATTCGGTAATTCTCGCAAATATAGGCCAATGCCTGCTTGACTTTAGATAGGCCTTTATCTTCTGCGTTCAGGTCAATTTCTTGAACCATTTTTTCAAACGCAGCATCTTCCAAGGTCTCCGCGATGTTGTTCAGATCATCAATAATGATTTCAGTGTACTCATCATAACGCTCCAGATAACCCAAAAGTAAGTTGGCGGATTTTTGAATCCGCTTTTGTCTCTTGACCATCCACGCAAAGTGTTCTGCAGACATATTCTCATATTGCTCCGGATTAAGAAGCGCAAGGAGGCGGCGATACTCTTCGTTTCTATCCTGGATGGGAGTGGCAGACAAAAGCAGAATATGTTTGACTCTTCTACTGAGACTTTGTACTTGGTTGTACCAAGCATCATTCGCAAGCAGTCTATGTGTTTCGTCTACGATTGCGAGATCCCACGGAGTAGAGAGGGTCAGCAAAGACTTGCCGATATCCTCCATGGAAAGCAAACATATCCTTGAACGAGGAGAGTTGATATCTGCATTTAAACCATACTTGTAATGCAGCTCGTTTTTCCATTGACTTGCCAAGGCGCCCGGCACAACAATCAACACTCGGAGGTCCTTATTCTCACTTGCTAGTATGCTGAGAACAGAACACGCTTCTACAGTCTTGCCCAAGCCGACCTCATCTGCCAACATATAGCGGACAGGAGTAGTTTCAAAGCATCGGGCAACTGTGCTGATCTGATGTGGGAGCAAAAAGGCTCGGCAACCGGCCAGAACTCGGAAACCATAAGTGGCATTATTCACAAGATGAAGGTTCTTGCTTACCTTGAGGTGGTTGATAAACCATGTGGGATGCTGAAACTCATAGGCCCGAAGCTGCTTGTCCGGCGCGTAATTCATTTGTGAATAGTCAAACTTCAGCTCGGTCTCGCATTCCTTGGCATACTTACCGTTGGGAAACTTAATCCAATACCAATAGGGCTTATCCTCTGCGTAGGGTTCGGAGGCACGAGACACGACTATGCCTCGTCCCCATCGACTATCAACGACACCACCAGGACTAGCCTCACAACGAGCAACTGCTTGAGCAAAGAACACATTATGCTGAAAGATTTCCTCATAGTATTGTCTACTACCCAAAAGGTCGTGCATTTTGACCTTAATTGCATCGGCAATTTCGTTGTACTCGTCCAGCTGAGCAAGGACATAGAAACGGGGATGGTCTTTGTCACCTTCTTCAATGACTATGGGGCATCGATAATAACACCCTACTAACATACGCAGCTCTCCTTTCTCAGCTTGACAAGAAACCAAGGCTGCATCGGTGGTTTCCTGCAATATTATAGATTCTCAAGTTTGCATCGAATGGTTTCTTGCTCTTTCAAAAATCGCGCTGTAAAAGGAATGCCCTTTTTGACCTTCATGCTGGCAAAGCTATTCTCTGTCTGAGCCATGAAATCAGCTATGGTTTTAATACCGTTATTCTGCAGAAGCGAAATTTGGCTTGCCTCTAAATGAAGCAATTTTGTGCTGATCTTTTTTTGTGCAAGGTATTCTTCTTTGGCTTTCGCTTGCCTTTTGGTTTCTGCGGCCTCTGCATCAAGTCGTTCTTCCTCGCTGCTTTCCAGAGCTGGGGTTTCCGCTGCCGTTGCCTCAGCGATCTGCGCTTCCAGTTCAGGAATAGGCGCAGGCGTTCCTGGGACGGTAGGACTCTCATCATCGAAAGAAGTTTCGGGAGGCGCAAGAAAGTCTTTAGATGTCCACACATCAAGTCCCTCGCCAGATGCCTTGTTAGAAAGGCTTCTGTCATCGGTGATGAAAAGCACCGGAATGTCCGTATAGATCTTATAGCGGAGTGCGACAGCCAAAATCTTGTTATCGTTTTGCTCTTTTTCGTCAGCTTTTGCACGATAGGCTTCGGGAACTAAACTAGGCAGGCCATCTGCATAAGCAAGCGGGAAGCGTCTCTTGTAATTAAAGATTGCCGTAATAGCTTTTTGCGCTTTGAATTTTCGATCATCCGCGCCAAATCTTGTTTTGTGGTGCTCAAGCTCATTGTTTACATCCTTGGGGACCACAACCAGTTCCCCATCGTTTACTCCATCGAGAAGATTGGGACAGTTCATAATGGAGCATGTGTCAAACACAATGATCGTAGAATACTTCCGCAGCTCGGCAAGTTCGCTCTCTGTAAACTCAAGTTCCCTTTGCTTCTTCACTTGTGCTTCACTCGTTGCAAGGCGACTCTCAGTTTCCGCAAGCTTGTCCAGAAGCTCTTGGCTTCTGTGCTCTTCGTCTTCCAATCGAGCTTGAATACGCGTAGTATCCTCGCGGCGAGACTGTCTTGCAGCAAGTTCACCCTTTAGACTCTGAATTTCCTGTCGGTTTCCCTCCACCATTTCTTGAATCTGCCGAAACATCTGCTCGAAGATACTCAATTCCGGAGACTTGGGAGTATCCACATGAGTCGGTACTTCTGCAGCAGGAGATTCCACAAAGACAACTTCAGAAGCAGGAGCTTCTACAGCGGGAACATCCACAACAGGAGTTTCCACGATAGGAGCTTCTACCGCAGGTGCAGTGTCGATAATGCTTGCGGTTGCAGGGACAATAGGTTCAGCGGGAACTGCCTCCACATCAATAATTTCCTGCTCACACACAGGAGGCAAAGTGGTTTTGGCAGGAGCATTTGCTCTGACAGAGCGATTGATGCAGGGTTCATTTCTAGAGCTGGACATGCCGACCTCGCTGCGTAGGAAAGATTCCATACAATTCTCTCTATGAACGCAATAGATACACCAATCGGAAGGAATTGCCGTCTTGTCTTTTCGGCAAGCTTGATTTAGATATAGTTTTGTTTCATTGCGAAGGATATCTGCTTTTTCCTGATTTCCGGGTAGTGGTAATCGGTGGAGAGAATAGATTTTATTCCATCCATCTCTTCGTACAAGTGCCTCAAATTCTTGATATGGATTCTTTCTTTCCACTTCAGAAACATCGACCGCAAACAATGCTGCACCAAAGTGCTTGCGCATATTCATGTGCTCGGAGTCATATGGTTTGACAAACAAACCACTGCCATTTGTAATAACTTCATGAACAAGGTAGTTTCTTGCTCTTGCTTTGAGGTCGAAGATCTCGGTCGCTTTCCAGAATTTGAAGAATGGCTCAAGTTTTTGTGCTTCCTGTTCCAGAATCTTGGGCAGGTATTTCATGGCGTCAGAACGCTTGCGTTTGCCGACCCGTTTCCATACCGCTTCGATCAGCAGATTCTCAAAATACTTTTGATACAGGAAGTTGCCCTGTACGACCGGGCTGTTTTCCATTACATAATCCAAAAAAGAAACGATACGGGCATAGGAACATGTCCATCATTTGGAATCGATCATACTTGATTCCTTTGGTAAGTTCTTGGCCAACAGAAATAGAGAACGGGGCAGGCTTGTTGACGCTTTCTAAAAAGTTCAGCTTTAGGCTTCAATCCCAAGATGGTCAGCAATGCATAAGGCTCGGTTGTTTCATCTCCGTACTGCTTAACATAGCTGAGACGAGCATCACAGCGGTTGTAGCACAGGCCGTAGAAAAGAGCGTATCTGAGGAAGTTACTGCGTTCGCCCAGCGCTGTGTAGTAAACCTGAAACTGCAGGTCAATAGGAGAATAAGCAGCACGAATAAACTTATCAGTCAGCGGCCACGGTAGCTGATCGTTGACGGTCATATTCATGTCACGGTCAGATACACAGGCAAAGTGGTAGACCTTGTGCTGCTCTCTTTCAAACTGGCGCTTGCTTTGCAGAATATCGCCATCAATCTGTTCGTAGTTCTTTACAATCCAGTCAACGCCTTGATCTTCGTCGTTCTTCTGTTTCAGATAGTAGTAGAGGCCCTCTTTTAAGTCTCGGAATGTTCCGGAGAAAGTGGACTGTTCTGGTTTGATCTTATCCAGACGCAGCTGAAGTGCGGTAATCAAAGCTCGCTCCTGCTCATTTGCAAGTGCCAATTCACGCTGCTTGAGGAACTCTTCAAGATTGTGGAAGTGCTTACCAAAGTTGATGAAGTCCTCGCGAGAATTGTCCAATGCGAAAAGGTATGTGGCTATCTCGTTAATCTCTTCGATAGCACGAATAAGGGCAAGCAAGTCCTTCTTGGTGACTTTGTACTTATTGTAGATAGACAGGTTTTTGAGCTCAGAAAGAGCATCATTGCCAGGGGTACCAGCCAGTTTGTCATAGTTCTTTGCATACCCCTCAACAATCTCGCGCTGAAACTCGTCATATGTAGTTACATTCTCAAAGAGAATCTCAACATTGTAGAAAGTTCGAGCAGCACTTCGCCGGGGGCAACGCTTAGAATGTTAGAGGACAAGCACTCTTTGATAGCATTAACATCAAAGATAATCTTGCTATTCTCATAATCCCAAAGACGATAAATCGCAGAGAAGAACTGGCCAATAGGATAAGAGAGAAAATGGCGGTCTTTGGCATATTCGGGGTAATAGATTTTTAACAGCGTATGTACATCGCGATTTGCAGTATATACCTGCTCATCTAAATGCCGCAGAACAGCCGCATTACTCCACACATCATTGCCTCTTTCCATGACGCTACGCGATTCGGAATAGCGCTGAATGGCAGCATCAAAGTGGTTGGAAACAAAGTGCGCGTACTCGGTAATATTCGCGAACTCCATAAGCTGAACACTCTTGTACAGCTTATACCACTTTCTGAGCATGCCACTACCTACGGCATTTCTGTCCTCGCATATCTCACCAAGGGCACAAGCCAGAGCGTTGCTCGGATTCTGCATAGTGGGAGGTGTGTACTCGCGAACAACAGTATCGTGATGGATGGGCACTTCAAAGCACCCATAGATATCGTTCCAAGAGGAGTAAATCTTGGAATACTTCTTCTGATAATTGAACAGGAAAATGATGGTTATACCCATCTTTTCCATAGCAAGCAGGAGGCGGAGCTGCACCGGCGTAAACTGATGTACACCATGAACAACGATGCTGTCAAACGGCAGCTCCTTGGTTGCGCCAACCGCTCTTTCACAACGCTTTACTTCCTGTGGTGTTCCAGTACATTCTTCAACTTCCTTCTTGGCGAGTGAAACAACAATCTCCTTTAGTTTCTCGCGAGAAGGTGTTTGGGGAAACCGGAAGAGAGAGCTTTCCTGTGCCTTTTTGAGCATGTGAACAAAGAGCTTTTGCTCGGTATTGCCCTTACTTCCGTCAATAGCAGATGCGGAGATGTCAAGCTCAATAAAAAGGCGTATAGCTTCGAGGAAATGATTCTGATTCTGCTCTAAAGCCATGTGGAAAGGCTTGCTGATTCTGCGCTTCTCTAACAGCTGCTTGAAAGCAGAGGACAAAGCGCTGTACTGCTGCACCCGGAGGCTAATATTGTCGGTCCACTGCATGTAGACCTCTTCGTGCTGGACAAGTTCATCCAGCGGGCAGATTAAGCCCTTGATACTATCGCCCAATACATCCTTGAGGCCATTGACAAGGGTTCGTGCACTGCAGAAGTGGGGCAAGGCAGAAATCTCACTCCAGAAATCCGCTTTATCTAACTTGTAAGGGTCTTCGTATGTGTAGATTTTAAACGGCATTTCTTAAACCTCCGTTTCTATGAGATTCTGCCAAGACAGATTTTGCTTTCCTTGGATCTCAATCCAAGAGAAGGAGCGAATCGATCTTGTCATAGCAACATAGAGGACACGAGCTTCCTCGCGGGCCTTTTCAGACTTTTCAATGATTTCATCGTAGAAGTCGTTCTGGACGGTTTCGCCGAAATCGCTCACACTCATGCTATATCCAATACGATATCTACCTTGATACTTGGTGGTGCTGATCTGCAACTGCGTCCTTTTGATGAAGTCCATAGATGCCGAGCAGAATGGCATGATTACATGACCATATTCAAGGCCTTTCGATTTGTGAACCGTAATGCACTGAATGGCAGTTTCTTCCTCATTTTGGGCTGGGGTTCTGCTATCGACAGATACTTGCGAAACGATACTGTTATGAAGATGTTCCTGTAGCGTATTGATGGTGAGTCTGTCTACATTGCAGGCGTTGATAATCTGCTCAAATAGAAGGTCGACATTCAACTGATAATAGTGTTGTTTCCATGGGTCATTGCTGAAATGCTTCCAAGGCTCGAGAGTGTTATAGACCTTGCGGATTGCTTGCAGAATGGGCTGCGTTCTGAGGCTGGCAACAATATATTCCCACTTGTTATTCTTATCAACGGTGTTCGCAAGCATCAGGTTCATGAAGTTGATAAGGTAATTGACTTGCTCCTTTTCGTCCGTCTTTGCTCTCCAGCCGCCGGTGCGAATCTTCATGCGAATTTCGTACAGGTTGGATTTAGGAATGTCGAGATTAAAGAAGTTCGATGTTACGAGGTTGTACAGGTAGTCGGCCTCATCAAAATGTACTAGTGCGTTGACCAAAGTGAGCATATCAATGGCAGGCTGGGACATATACAAGTCACCGCCTGTGTTGGTATGTACGCTAATTCCGAGTCGGGCACAATCTGTACGAATCATGTCAGCCTGCCAGTTTTCGCGAACAAGGATTGCAATGCTCTTTTTTTTCTTTTGGAGAGAGCTTCATGCCATGGCTCTCTTCATACTGGATACGCTTCTGAATGCGCTTGATTTCTTCTACAAGAATTGGGATGCGCATCTCTTCGCTTGTGGTGGGAAGCCTACGATAGAAACGATTTACACTGGTTAAATACTTGCCGTTATAATCCTGTGTTCCAATAAGCCTGTCCTTATCTTCATCATAAGTAAGAAGTTCTTCGTCCAGTTTCCCCATTTGGTAAAGGACCGATCAAAGATATCAAGTAAATGCTTGTCGGTGCGGTAGTTCCGCTGCAGAGAGAACTCCAACCATTTATCGGGATTTTCTGCGATACCTAATTGGTCAAAGGCTTTTTCCTTTGCACCACGGAAACGGTAAATACACTGCTTAATATCGCCTACAAGGAACAGCTTATAATCAAGAACCTGTGAAATACGCAGCAGAGACTCGATTTGAGAGTCATCGGTGTCCTGGAACTCATCGACGAACATAAACTGCTGGGCGTGTTTATCTTTTTTTAGTTCCCTGATTCTGCTTTCGCTTTCTGGATTGTTGATAAAACGATTGAGAACAGACATCATGGAACTAAGGTGAATTTTGTTGTCCTCAATGAGTTCCTCAAAGTATTCACGCTCCACGGCAGGAATTACACTCGCAAGAAGCTCATGCAGTTCGCCGTGAGATTCATTGTTCAGAAGGGTCCCGTCTTGGGGTTCAATAGCTCCAATGTCTACACTCTTGTTGTGAAGTTTTCCGATAAAATCAAGGATGCTGTCACGGATAGCATAAACAGGCATACCCAGCTTGTCGGTATAGTTTTTGCCCTGCTCCATTTCTTTTTGATAAATATAGGCATCAAGCAAATCAGAGATCTTTTTTTACGGCGATAAAACTCGCTAGATGTAATACTTAAGTCAATTCCATATCCAAACGCAGTACCCATCTGAGCGATAAGGTTCTTGGCGTAGGAGTGAATGGTGCTTATCTGCATATGGTCAATCTGGGAGATCATCTGCAGATAATCGGGTTTTGAGGTTACCAGGTAGCAATTTTTGAAATATGCTTTGAGCTTTTCCTCCATTTGGTCGGCAGCTTCATTGGTGAATGTAATCATCACAATGCGGTCGGCCATCTTCTGCAGCGGGACATTTTGCGTATAGCAGATAAAGCCAATGCGAGAAATCATGGTATAGGTTTTTCCAGTACCGGCACCAGCACGAATGACAATATTCTTTTCGGGGGTTGCATGTTCAACTTGGTACTGCTCAAAGTTAAACTGGCTCTGCTCACTAAGCTTTTCGAGTATGCGTTTCTGGGCAGAACTGTAACTGCCATTTGGGATTGCGAAGGAAGTCGTATTCTTATCAAAGGGCGCACTCAATACACTCATGGAACAATGGAATCCCATGAACATATCCCCAACAGACTCAGCCAGAGGAGTATGGCTTTTTTGCTCGTCAAATGCAATTTCGATGTTGTCGCGATTACGGACTAACCCCCTTTGCGTAAGGGCAGTATCAAGGGCTTTGATGACAGCAAGCATCTGTGCTTTCTTGGAGAAGACGCAGTACAGTTTGCAGCCGTGCAAATATTGAGCCACCATATCGTTGATGGTATTGCCGGACATCTGATCGAATTCGTTGAAATAGTAAAAGCGCGAATAGTCATGCCGATGATAGGACGAGGCAAGTTCTTTTTCAATTTCGGATTCGCCATCTTCGTCAACATTGATATCCGTTTCAAACAGGTTACGGACCTCCAACATGGTTCTCCGGTCAAATGGATCTCTGTTCCAATGACAAACCTCACGGAGTGCTTGATCCAGCTTATTGAAAAAGGATGTGTTGTCTTTCAAATCCTCCTTGAGAATCGTAAACTTTTCTTCCATGACCACATCCAGCCGATGAGATTTGAAGAACGCCTTGGATACCTGTGGCAAACAGACCATTTGATATACAAGCGGGAACTTGCTGATATTCTGACGAATATGGCGCTCAATGGAAAAACGATATCCTCGGGCTTGCTTCTGCGGTGATGCAGATACCTCACCATCGTTGGTCTGAATAATCACTGAATCATTATTTTCAATGCGTAGTATATTCTCCTCGCGCCATCCTTTAAGTTCAACTACAAGGATTCCTTTTTCGGGCATAAGAATACAGACATCGAATTCTTTCCCGAAAAGCTGACGGTTCCAGTATATGATGTTGGTATCATCCAGGTATTCTGATGCCTTATTAATAAAAATCTGTTCGCCATAGTTGTTCGAATTGGAAGATCCCATCAGGCGTCCCATATCACAAACCTCTCGTTCTACTCTAATTCCGAAGCTGCATCACGAATCATTGATGCATATTGTCTTTTAGCTTCTTCAGGTCCTTTGATTCTGACCTTCCCGCCGAAGCCGAAAATCCAGCTGAAGAAGATATGGCTGACGGCCACCGGACGATCACGCGGAAGGTGCTCATATCGCAGGCGTAGATGGTCACATCTGTCCCGAAGCGGTCGATGATTGCATCGATCACGGAGTTGTCACAGATCAGTTCTACCTCCTGACACTCGCTGCCGTACATCCGGAAGGTGGTCGCAAGAAAATCATCGACACCGAAGTCCGCCGGGACCGGTACGGCTTCCTCCGAAAGAATGTCAGGACGGGCACTGATACGGTCCACACGGAAGCTTCCGATGGCTTGATGCTTGTCCGAATAGCCCAGTACATAGTAATAATCGCCGTTCCAGATCAGACGATAGGGGCTGAAGATGTACCGTTCGCCGTCGTGGCGCAGCTTCTTCTGCTTTCGGATGTTGTAGGCAAAGTATTGGAAGGCAATCTTCTTTCTGGCATTGATGGCCTCATTGATTGCATCCACGATCAGCAAATCCTGTCGATTTTCCGACTTCACCCTTCCCTCCACGGAAGCGTTGCGCTTCAGTTCCTCGGCCTTATGCTGTCCGGCCAGCGTGACAATCTTGGAGACCATCTGCTCGCTGCGTTCTTTGAGATGAACTTGGAGGACTGCACAGCATCGATCAGCAGCTTCAGCTCAGCGATTTCAAATTGACGGCTAATGAGGTTATAACGGTTCTGAGTGGACTTTACTTCTTGGATGTCCATTCCGAACTGCTGCAGAAGCTCAATGTCCGTCTTGATGGTCTGCCGGTGCGCCGGGATACCGTATTCCTCTTCAAGAATCTGCGCCAGCTGCATCGTGGTCAGATAGTGGCCTTCATCGGTGCGCTCATATAGAATCTTCGCCAGATATAGCGGGCGGAGCTTTGCATTGTTGTCCATTGGTTATACCTCACGCATACATGGTAGAATTACTGCTTAGTTTGTTTCATCCTCTACTACTTCCATCAAGTCTCCAATGTCACAATGGAACACCTTACACAATCGGAGCATGACAGACATGGAAACAAGGCGGTTATTGTTCAACTGGGTCATGGTATGGGACGACAGGTGCGCAGCCTTGGCCAGCTCGCCTTTTTTCATTTTGTTCTTGCGCCGTTTCCTGACCAGAGGAAAGCCAATATCCGGACTGAGCTTTTCTTCCTAGCACTGGCGTACGACCTCAAAAAGCTATGGATGAAGCGGGAAAACGGGCGGCTGAAAACGCATCTTTCTGAGATTGCAGTGGCGTAACCGCAAAAAACAGCTGGGTCATCCACATTGGGCGCTGATCTTGGAGTTAGGGTCAGCTTTGCTGCGTCCAAGTGCCTTGCAATTTCCACAGAATAGCAGCCCGCACAAACAAACGCGGGGGCAAAAGGTCTTTCTCTGACCTTTTGTCCCCGCGTCCTTTGTGAACCTATTTTGCAACAGACCCCTTGGATTATTGTTTTGTATATGCACTACCTGACTCCGCAAAGAAATCGCTCAATGTGACTCCCAGCGCAACGCAGATACGCTCAATCGTGGGAACCCCCAACTGACTTCCGCGCATCTCAGCATTCTTCAAGGTTGAATATGATACATCACACAGCTGAGATAGCTTGAAAAGTGAGAGGTTACGCTCGTCAGCCAGCTGCATCACTCTTGCTATCGTATCCATATAATCCCCGCCTTTCTACATCCTATCCCGCCATTAATTCTAAAGGGAATGTAGTCCAATATTCTGTACTCAAAGAACTCGACCTACGACTTGAAATCTCGAGTCGGGCATGATCGCCTTGGGCTCGTATGCTTGATTATAGGACAACATCACGGGCTGCCTGTGCTGGCAACCATAGCTGTCAGTGAATGCGTCCCTTTGTTGTTCATTTGGCTCCTGCTCACTGTACACCTTCAAGTAGCCATCGCCATCATAGACAAAGATGCCGACCTCTCCAACGGCCAAGGTCTCGCACTCCTCGACCCATACAATCTGACCGTCATGATAAACAGGCTCCATACTGTCGCCGGAAACCCGTACACCAAAATCAGCACCCTTTGGAACTGATTTTTCGGGAAAGCTAACCATCTCAAAGTTGCCCTCATCGAGAAATTCGCCGGTACCAGCGGATACCGCAAGATTACTCACAGGCATCTCTATGTACTTGAGAATGCTGACCACCTTTGGCTGCGGCTTATACTTCCCCGACGCAATCAGGTCATCCTTGTACTCCCTGACTTTTGCCAAGCCTGCATCATTGAGTGCCGGTGTATGACTGCTGCAAAAATAAGAAACATCCACATCCAGATCAAGCGCATGACAGACAGCCACCAGCTGATAGGCGTTTGGTAAAGCACTGCCCTTTGCCCACTTATTGATGCCGCTGGGGGACATCGTTACCCCATACTGCCGCAAAAGTGCGCTGAAATCGACGAGACTGAGGCCAGCTTTGCGGCGTGCTTCATCAATGCGGGCCCCAATAACATTTTCTTGACGCTCTGTCTCTGCATTATAGTTTGCGTGATTCGTTATCGGGAGAGAAAGAATTTTAGCTTTGCTCTTACTCATAATAGCAACCGCCTTTTCTGTTTATGGCTTCAGTATATAGTGGAAAAGACTCGCTGTCAATAGGAAATTGACTATTACTCTACAAATGCGACATTGACATAGATAAATAATCCGCTTATTATAGAGGCACACGAGCAAGATAAGAGGTGAAAACGCATGGATAATGAGCGTGTCATTCTACACAGCGACATGAACTCCTTCTACGCATCCGTTGAAATGATGCTTAACCCAGAACTCAAAGGAAAACCTGTCGCGGTGTGCGGATCAACCGAAGAACGTCATGGTATTGTCTTGGCCAAATCAGACTTGGCCAAGAAAGCCGGCGTGAAAACGGGCATGGTGAATTGGGAAGCTCGGCAGCTTTGCCCAGGACTAATCGTTGTGCCGCCCCAGTACGATCAGTACCTCAAGTATTCTAAGCTGGCCCGTCAAATTTACCACCGATATACGGATCTTGTTGAGCCATATGGTATGGATGAATGCTGGCTTGATGTGACCGGTTCTGGTGTCTGCGGAACGGGCATGGAGATCGCCGAGGCAATCCGGCAGACAACAAAAGAGGAGCTTGGCCTGACGGTCAGCATCGGTGTGTCATTCAACAAGATTTTTGCCAAACTCGGGTCAGACATGCGAAAGCCGGATGCGATCACCGAAATCAAATGGGACAACTTCAAAGAGAAAATCTGGCCTCTCGATGCTGCAGAGCTACTTTATGTGGGCAGAGCCACAGAAAATAAGCTGGCTCAATACGGAATCCGCACCATCGGGGATTTGGCAAAGACTTCTCCGGATACACTGCGGCATATGCTGGGAATCAATGGTCTTAAGCTCTGGATGTATGCAAACGGAACGGATACTTCTCGTGTTATGCATAAGGACTTTGTCAGCCCCGTCAAGTCCATCGGGCACGGAATCACCTGTACTGCTGACCTGCAAACGCCGGAAGATGTGTTTCGCGTTATGCTGGAATTGAG
>VOFC01006900.1_pt1 | contig 41929 bp, 95 predicted proteins | sample 5384161 | NCBI WGS metagenome assembly VOFC01 (sample SAMN12384722, study PRJNA508395) | human gut metagenome | isolation source: healthy gut B | host: Homo sapiens
AACTGGCTACAAGGTTTAACCTTAGAAAGATTATTTAATTTTAAGATGCTATCTAGTTCTAATTCTTTTTAAAAGATTTATCCCTTTAATTGCACTAGAACTACTGAATATCTTATCTAATTCTTGTTTTTTTTCTCTCCATCGATAGTGTGTCAAGAAGATATTTGTTCTCTATTATAGCATTTTTTTTCTAAAGAACCAATAGTAAAATCTAGGGTTGTGGCAAATCTGACTGCTCTTAATATTCTTAAAACATCATCATAAAAAAACCGTATCAGCATCTTTTATCGTATGGATTTCTTTTTTTTTTTCTAAATCTTGTCTTCCATTTAATGGATCAATTATTTTTTATCTTTATCCATACATATTGCATTGATGGTAAAGTCTCTTCTTAAAAGGTCTTCATTAAGATTCTTTATATAGATTATTTCTTCTGGATGACGATTATCCTTTATAAGTTTGTTCTTTTCTGAAGGTTGTTATTTCATTACTTTACATACTAATTATAGCATATTTCCTTTTCTTTTACACTAAGTTGACAAAGAAAAAAAACTTAATCATTTTTAATAGTTACTTATTTCATTTCAATTTTCTTTTCTTCTTTATATTCATAATTTAATTTATTATTTTTTTGTTATAACAGGTTCACCAAGTTCTTTTTTCAAGATTGTTTCTTGCTTGTTTAGCTATATTACCACCTTTATGGGCCACTGTGATATTTTCTTTTAAGCCTGGCTTTTGTTTAGATGCTATTCTCTTAGTTGCTTCTTCTGATAAATCTGTTAATATTAATTCGATATTATCCATATTATCTCTTAATGATTCTTTTCTTAATCCTTTAAATATTCTTTGTATTCTTTTTGCAGGCTGTCATTTCAGACCATTCTTTATATATTTCATTTGTTAGTATTGCATATTCTTTACATTTCATTTTATTCCATTTATCTTTCCATATATCCGTTAATTCTTTTCTATCTTGAATACCTTTTTTATTCTTTTAGCTATCCATTTTCATCATAACCTTTAGTTCTATATGTGTCTATTGCTCTTTGAACTGTTAATGCCGGATCAAATATTTCATTGATTCTTTCTTTCCCTAAACCTGCTAACCACATCTTTATTGGTTCAGCATTTTTACTATGGAATGGATCTATTATTCTAAACATACCTTCAAGGTCAACAACATCTGTCATACGATATTTTCCATCTTGAGCTTTTCAATTTCAACTGGTGATTTTGTCACCGTTTGTAACAGTTTCATTTCCTTCATCTTTAAGTCTTTTTAGTCTTTTTTCCTTTAAATTACCACTAATAGCTCCAGGGTCACTACCTCCGTGTCCAGCATCTACAACCACTCCACCATTTACACGCTCATCCATATTCTCACCTCAATATAAAATATGAATAAACTAGTAATTTGACACTAAAACACCTAGAAAATCATTTATTACTCAACTTCGTAACCATTTTTTATTTCTAGTACTAAACCTTTTTTTATTTCTTATTATTTTCTTTTAAATTAATTTTTTTTATAATCATATTTTTCCTGTTTCTCATATCTTGATGTTACATAATGATCAGAATAACCTTTTCTATCAGTATCTTCTACTATTTCTTTCAACTCAAAATCACACATATCAGCAAAAATTGATTTACGGTACTTTGCATGGGAAACATAGTGATATAATGAGTATATTATAGAAAGAAGTCCTTTTATTACAGAACTATATCATTTAATTAGAGATAAAAAAAAACAAAGAGTAGTTGTTTCCAGTAAATACTACTCTTTTTATTCTTGCATTATATAATCCTCTAAAACCATCTATTTCTTAAATGTCACTTGAAATGTTGTTATACCATCCATTGATGAAGCCTTTATCTTACCTTTATGTAATAAAACAATATTTTTAGCAATAGCTAATCCTAAACCATATCTGTTATCCTTTCTACTTCTTGCTTTATCAACACGGTAAAATCTTTCAAATATTTTTTCTTCTTCTCCTTTAGGAATAGCTTCCCCTTCATTTTCTACTAATAAAATTATTTGTCCATCTTTCTTTAAAGAAAGATTAATAGTTCCCTTTTTTCTTAGAATGTTTAATAGCATTATCGAGTAGTATTTCTACTAATTCTTTAATACTATCTTCATCCATTAACATAAAAATATTATCTTCTATATCATAATTAAATTTAATATCTTTTTTTTCATATGCTCTTCCTTCAAAGGTTAATAATGATAACTCTACTATTTTAGATAAATTATTATTAACTAATCTAACTTTCTTTCTCTGCTCACTCTTAGCAAGACTAAGTAGTTTACTAATAAGAAGATTCATTCTATTAGTTTCATATTCTATATTCTTTAACCATTTACTATTTTTCTCATCTATGTCTATTGCTTCACTACTAGCTACTATGACTGATAAAGGAGTTTTTAGTTCATGAGAGGCATCAGCAATAAATTGTTTCTGTTTATCAAAACTTTCTTTTTACTGGTTTAATCAACCAAGTAGTTAAATATTTACTACCTATAATAATTAGTAGTTCTAAAATACTAAAGATTAAGATAGACATTTCTAAAGATAATTGCAAAGACTTTTTTTTAATCTTACTATTATCAAATATCACTAATGTATCCCCTTTTAAGTAAGAATATGAATAATCACTTAGATATAAGCAACCAATATATCTAGTTTTAATCTTTTTATATTTAAGTATTTTGATAGATAGTTCACTTATTTTCTCATTAGATACTCCATTATTAGAATGATTAATAACATCTAGAATATTATCATTATCATCTAAAAGTACCGTATATATTACTGAATCCATAAATTTAATATTTCTATTTTCCACATTATAAATATCATTACGTTCCTTTATCTTAGCTGGCGGTATTTTTTATATCTTTTTTATTAAGAGAAACATTTAAGCTATTATTAATAGATTTTTTCTGTTCCAAATAGTTTTGAATATTAAAGATACTTACTACTGACAATATAGAAATAGTTAATATTAGAACTAGGGTATAAAATATTTTTTTACTTAATTTCTTTATTTCCATATTCTATCTTATACCCCATTCCTCTTACTGATTTAATTACTACATTAGATTCTATCACTCTTAGTTTTTTTCTAATAAATGATATATAAGCTTCTAAATTATTAGATTCTATTTCATTCTCTATTCCCCAGACTCTATCATATATTTGTTCTTTAGATAGTACTTGATTAGGATTATTAATAAAGTACTCTAATAACTGAAATTCTTTTCTTTATAAGTTCCACTACTTCATTAGTCTTAGTACAAGTTACTTTTCAAGGTAGTAGTATTAAGTACTAAATCACCAAATGATAGATTATTCTTATTTTTACCATTTCTTTTTAATTGAATATTTACTCTTGCTACTAATTCATCAATATGAAACGGTTTAGTTAGATAATCATCTGCTCCATTCTCTAATCCATTTAAGTTTATCTTCAATAGTAGACCTTGCTGTTAACATTATTATTTTACTATTTATATTGTCAGTTCTCAATTTTTAATATCTGAAACCAGACATATTAGGAAGCATCACATCTAATATTATTAAGTCATATGTATTAGTTGAAGCATAATAGTACCCTTCTTCTCCATCTTCTACTATATTAACAGTTAATTTTTCTTTTTCTAATCTTTCTTTAATCGCATCTGCTAAATTATATTCGTCTTCAACAATTAATACTTTCATACTCATCACCAATATTAGTTAATCATTTATATATTAAATAAATATTAAATTTTTATCTATTATAGCACAGAAAAGGTCTTGTTAATTGACTAAGTTATGTGCTATAATTTAGTTGTAGCACTTAGGGGATTAGTTTAATGGTAAAATAGGAGTCTCCAAAACTTTAGATGGGAGTTCGATTCTCTCATCCCCTGCCATTTAGATTATTAAGCTGTCAGAATCTTTCTGGCAGTTTTTTATTTGTAATTATTAAGCTGTCTAGATACTACATTTTACTTGACAATGATTGTAATTTTTTAATTTATTTTTCATTAGATATGGTCTATAATGATAATAGAGGTAAGGTGTTTGGCGGTGATAGTATATTAGTGAAAATTTTTAACAATAAAAACAAATTGAAAGTTAGGAGTAAAAATGAAAAAAAAATATTAAATTAACAGCATTGTTAACCCTGTTAGTTATTTCCCCTAACAGGATGTGTAAAGTTTAATTCTACAATGGAAATAAAGAAAGATAAATCAATGGACTATAAAATAATATATGCCTTTGATAAATCATTATTTGGGGATCAAGAAATATTAACTAGCGATGATAAAAAAGGAACTAGAAAATAAAGGATTTACAGTTTCTAATTATGTTGATGGTAATATGAAGGGATTCAAAGTATCTAAAAACATTAAAAACATTGATGATGTAAGTTCTACTAACAACGCAACTTACGATTTATCGGGATTACTTGATAGTAACAAGAGTGAAAGTAAAGTGTTTAAAGTAAAAAAAGGTTTCTTAAAAAAACACTTATACAGCTAGTTTCAAATTTGATTCATCAGATAGTGATTTAAATAATAGTACAAGTAATGACACAACAATTGATAACGATTTTACAACTGATGATAATAATACTACAACAGACTCTGATTTTGATTTTTCTAACATAAATACTAATATGGATTTAAGTTTCAATGTTAAGTTACCTTATAAAGCTATAAGTAGTAATGCTACTACTAAGAAAAATGATGATAAAGAGTTAAGTTGGAACTTATCATCAACTGGGGAAGATAAAATAGAATTTTCTTTTGTATTATATAATATGACTAATATTTATATATGTGGTGGAGTTATAGTCTTATTAATTATTATCGTTATAGTAAGTATTTTAAATAAAAGCAGGAAAAACAAAGTTTCTAATAAAGATGCAACTAATGATAAACAAACTACAACTTTTAATTCTTCTGTTGAAACACCAATTATGAGCAATAATGTAACAAGTCAAAAGTATTGATAATCAAAGTATTCAAGAACAAGCTTCTACAAATTCACAATCAACGGTTTTTTCCACAACTAATGTTAATAACATATCTGTAAACGAAACTTTATCCACAAGCTCAGTGGATAACCAGACTTTTCCACAGCCAGTTCAAACAACAGATATATTTTCCACAACTAATGTTGATAATAATCTTGCAAATCAGACTTTATCCACAGATACTGTTAATAATCAACAATCTAATGTAAACAATGATAATCAAATTGATACTTTATAGTAAATTACTAGACTTATGTCTAGTTTTTTTTATATATAATTAGGATGGTGAATGATATGAATAATAAAAACAGATTAATAGAAATAATAAGTATTATAAAAATTAATAATTTAGTAGATGACAGAAGTCCTAAAAATCTTAGAAAAACCATTGAAGACTTAGGACCAACTTTTTATAAAAATAGGGCAGATTCTTTCTACAAGAGTTGATTTAATTCTAATGAATATGCTAAAGAATTATCAAAATTAAAAGGCAACGTTACGCCACTACCTTATCCACAAATAGAAAAGATTCTTAAGAAAGAGTACAAAAATTTAGATAGTATATTTGCCCATATCTACGAAAAGCCAATTGGATCAGCTTCTATTGCACAAGTTCATAAGGCAAGGTTAAAAGATAAAAGAACTGTTGTTTTAAAAATCAGAAGACCAAATATTGAAGAAGAAATAAAACAAGATATAGAGTTATTAAAGCAAGCTACTAAAATATTACATCTTAATCATTTTATCAAAATAATGGATTTAGATAAGGTTTTAGATGAGCTATACACAACTACTATGATGGAACTTGATTTTTCTAAGGAAAAAAGAAAATATGTTGTTCTTTGAAAATCATAACAAAGATATTCCTTATATATCTTCCCCTAAAGTGATAGAAGAATTATCAACTAAAAATATTTTAGTTATGGAATATATTGATGGTATAATGATATCTAATATAGAAAAAATTAGATAATGAAAATTATGATAAGAGTCTTATTGCTAAAGAGTTGAGTAAAAACTATATCAAACAAGCTTTAGAAGATGGTATGTTTCATGCTGATCCTCATCCTGACAATATAACAATTTATAATGATAAAATATATTTTCTAGACTGGGGTATGGTAGGAACTCTATCAAAGCTTAATAGAGCTTTATTAAATAAATGTACGAAAGCTATTATTACGGAAGATTATCAAGAAGTTGCTAATTGTCTATTATCGATGTCTATAAAAAAGATGAAACTGATTACCAAAAACTAGTTGATAATATTAAAGAAATTTTAGAAGAATTTTCTACCCTTGGTCTTGATGAAATAGATACTAGGAAATTTATTACTAATATGTTTAAAATGCTTCAAGAAAATAATTTAATATTAGACCATAATGTTACTATGCTAATACGTGGTATTGGTGTAATTGAAGGAGTCTTACAGTCACTCGATTCCACTATCAGTCTAACTAGTGTTTTAAAGGATAAAGTATTAGAAAATGAGAAGAAAGATTTACTATCAGGAGAAACGTTAAAAAAAATAGAGAAAAAAAAGTTTTAAAAAGTAGTAAAAGTTTAATAAATATTCCTGAAGAGACCGAAAGTTTACTAAAATATATAAAACAAGGAAACTTTAAATTTAAATTAGAACTAAGCAATTCAACTAAACATATTGATAAACTAGAAAATCTTCTTCATGAGTTAATACTTGGTTTTATTGATGGTTGTTTAATACTAGCTTATAGTTTTACAAAAACAGAATTAGCTAAATTTATTATACTTACTTTTATAATTATTGTATCAGCTTTATTAACATTTAAAATGGTAAGAGACTTATTACATAAAGGATATTAGTGATAATATTCTTTTATTATTGACTCATTTCATTATAAATCCAAACCATTATAGTATCTACTATCTCATCTATTTCTTGTTTTGTTAAGCATCTATCTTTATCTATATGATACCATTTAAAAAGGCAAGTTCTACAACAAGTAGCTGTAGCATGCATGGCAATAAAAACAGGATGACCTCTCATTGGTGTTTGTTTACCATCATTTAAAGTAGGATATGGTGCTAACCTTTTTTACATATAAAATCATAAGCATGCGACTTTATTACTTTATAACCCTTATCTGAAACATATTTCCTATCTTTATTAGAAAGATGAAATCTACTACGAAACTTAGAGGTTTTAAACCTTTCTAATTTTTTTATCTATTATATATTTTTCACTCATCTTCATCTTGATTCACCACATAAATTCTATCTCATTCTTACAAATTTAACAAGTGACTTTTTTTTTCTTTCTAATTCCTTAATAAAAATCGAATAATTATTACTAGGTACTAACAAATAACACCTATTTCTAGTTCTAGTTATTGCCACATAAAAAAATAGCCTTCTTTCTTCACTATAAGGATAATCTTCAGCTTTTTTAGTTACTAATCTCATTATCCTTTCTTCTTTTATTTGATTAGGAAAGCCTAGCACACTATTAAAAAAGTTAATCACTATAACATTATCAGCTTCTAATCCTTTAGACTTATGTATGGTTAAATAATTAATAACTAAATCTTTTCTCTTTTTATATACTATCTTATCATTATCAACTACTAACAAATCACTTAAGATAAGATTTATGTCATTGTTATTTCTACCTAAAATGAAGATACTACCTTTATCTAACTTATCAAGTACCTTTAAAATAGTACTTTTTTAAATCATTAGAATAAATAACTTGTAGTGGATAATCAATATGCTTAAATGATGTTAATTCTTTTTCTTAACTGATATTTATTTTTCAATATAAATTCACTAGCTATTTTTATAAGTTCTTCACTATTTCTATAGGTATTTCTTATTTTATGAGTAACTGCCTCTTTATAATAATCTTTAAAATTATAAAAAAGACTTATATCACAACCACTAAAGCGATAAATTGATTGAAAATCATCTCCTACTACCATCAAAGAACAATTCTTTTTTTCCACTAATTCTTTGACAAGTAAGAATCTAACATAAGATGTGTCTTGGTATTCGTCAATGATAATATATGATATTTTTCTTTTGTAGTATTTAACTCTATCTTTAGCAATAAATAGTAAATCATCAAAATCAAGTTCTTTATTTTCCTTCTTTTCTTTTCATATAGTAGATATATATTTAAAGTAAGTAAAAGAAAGTACTTTTCTTTTAAATAAGTAATTGGTAAAAGATAGCTTTTTTATCTTTTTTAAAGAATTTCTGATAATCTTCCATTTTGTAGTTACCGCATTTAAACAAGCGAATAAAAGTCTTTATTTGTCTTTTCAGTAATAGTATTTCCTTACTCTTAGTTACCAATATTTTTGATAGCTCTTATAATAATCTTTACTAAAATATATATTAAAATATCTTAATACTACTTTTAAAAGATTTGGTGAAGATAAAATATCTATATTAAAAAGTTTTCCACAACCATTGTTAATAATTCGTCACTTGCTATTTCATAAGTATAGTTAGTCTCATCTAGTATTTTCATAGCCAACTTATGAAAGGTATAGCATTCTATATCGTCATTAATTTCTCTTTTTATCTTTCTTCTTTAAGTTTTCTACTGCCATATTTGTAAAGGTAATACAAACTATCTCTTCTTTTGGAATATGTTTTTTCTTCTATTAAGTATTTTATCTTACCAAGTATAGTCAAAGTTTTTCCACTACCTGCTCCTGCTAAAACAAAGAGGTATTTATTATCATCTTTAACAATTTCTAGTTGGTCATTATCAAGTTTATAATTCATTACTGTAAAGTCCAGATTCATCACCTCCAAAGTTGTATATATAATATCTCATAAACATATGTTCGTCAATACTTTTTTATTTTATTTTTCTATTTAGGCAAAAGCAAACCTTACATAATCTCTTCTAACATTTGCATCATATATATGCCCATTCCAAATACCATTTATTACATAACATACTAATAGAGGTGAAAAAATTGTTTGAAGCATTTAAAAACTTATCTCCTGTTTGGCAAACATTAATTGCTACTTTATTCACATGGGGTGTAACTGCATTAGGAGCTAGTATTGTCTTTTTCTTTAAAAAGGTTAATAAAACAGTAATGGATGCGATGCTTGGTTTCTCTGCTGGAGTAATGATAGCAGCCAGTTTCTTTTAGTCTAATTGAGCCTGCCTTAGAAATGACAAAAAGTTTAAAAATGAACGGACCAGTAATAATATCAATAGGTTTTCTATTAGGTGGTACTTTACTATTTATTGGTGATAAGATATATAACCTAGTTGATAAAAAAGAAAGATGGTAACAAAGGCAGTAGAAAAAGATGCTTTATGTTAATATCATCCATAACTATTCATAATATTCCTGAAGGACTTGCTGTCGGAGTAGCTTTTTGGTAGTCTAGCCTATAACATAACAGGTACTACTCTATTATCTGCTCTTACTATCGCTCTTGGTATAGGATTACAAAACTTTCCGGAAGGTAGTGCTGTTAGTCTTCCATTAAGAAGAGAAGGATACAGTAGAAAAAAGCCTTCTTTTATGGACAACTATCTGGAATAGTAGAACCAATATCAGCAGTTATTGGTACTATACTTGTTTTAAAGATAAAAACTATTCTACCATTCTTATTAGCTTTTGCAGCTGGATCTATGATTTATGTTGTAGTAGAAGAATTGATACCAGAAAGTCAAACTAACCCCAAAAAAAAGACCTGATGGCCTTCTTTACATTATTTGGTTTTGTCCTTATGATGATATTAGATATAACTCTAGGATGAAAGATTATTCAATATATAATTTTTCATTTTCTTTTTAATTCTATCGCATATAAACCATTTTTCTTACAAGTAAATACTAATTCTATTTTTCTAGTTGAAGTATTATTCTGATTATCAGTTACTTCTTCTTTTTTTGTTTCTTCTTTTATAGATTCTATTTTCTTAAATGTATAACCATTACTATTTAATACTTTTTATACTATCGTCTATCCAAAGACAATCAACTGGATTTTTAGGATTATTAATAGACCAATAACCACTTTCATTCTTATGCCAACCACTACCAGTAAACTTTCCTTTTCCACACTCCATATGCACATGATTACCAGTTACATTTCCCTTAGTTCCTTCTTCATAAAACCTTGTTCCTCTAGGAATTACTTGACCAACTTTCAAATTAGAAACATCATTATCATGAGCGAATAACATAGTCATATAATCAATTGTGCCATCAGGATATAAAACTTTATCAACACTTTCCAACCACACTTCGTTTGCATCTTCTGGATAAATTTTTTAATTACTCCAGTAAATGGTGCTAAAATAAAATCAATACCTGAATCACTTCCCCATCATCTATAGCAAAACTATTCTTATGAGTTCCTACTCCATAACCTTGCGTTATTCGCATATAAGGACTAGGATAAAGAGGCTTTTCCATTATTTTTTACTCCTCTCTATAACATTTTTCTTATTAATCACAATACTTTCACTATTAGTTAAATCTCTATATGATTTAAGCTTACCTTCCAAAGATTTATAAATTGTATCTGCTCCTATAAAACTAAAAAATCCTACCCATAAACTTTCTGGAAAGGTAATAGAGGTAAAAGTAATACAGAAAAGAACACCTAATACCAAATTGACAGCAAAGCTATAAAGACATAAACATGAAGAATACTTTAAACATCTTTTTCGTTTTTTGAACTAGAGCACAAGTAATAGTACTTAAGGCGATGGAAACTACTAACATCTGTTGTAAAATAGTTAGTTTTAACATACACATTCCTCCCTCTAAAGTAATTTATGCAAAACTAAAAAAAAATGCTACTATTTTTTATCTTCAAATCATGTTTAAAACGAAAACTTCCACTTGCAGCTCTATTTAAATAACCATTATAACTTGCCAAAGTTTTATCAAGCATTTCTGGTTTATTTTTTTCTAACATATTTTACTCTTTTTATCACTTTTCTTTGTATCACTACTTAATAGCATTAATAATTTCTTATCTTCTAATATAAACCTATATCCAAGGAAACAAAATCCATGATGAATTTCTAGTATTTGAGTCTTTTTTATTTAGTTTTAATTTAACCTCAGCTAATTTTTTTCAATCTCACCTAAACAATATTTAAGATACTCTATCCTCATGAAAAAGAATAAAATCATCCATATATCTTACATAACATTTTATTCCTAGTTTTTTCTTTAATATAGTGATCCAAATCATTAAGATAATAAACCGCTAATATCTGGCTAGTCATATTACCAATAGGTAACCCCTTACCTTTTTTATAAAGAGGAATACTCTTAAGACTATTAACATGTTCTTGATAATCGTTAATAGGAAGAGTTTTTAATCTTTTTATTTCTTTATCAATAGACTTATTAATACACTCATTAACATAATCATAATTAGTACTTATAATCACTTCTTTTACTAAATTAAATACTCTATCATCATCAATCAAATTTTTTAATTTTTCAAGTAATATTTCTTGATCAATCGAATAAAAATATTTAGCTATATCACACTTTAAAACATATATTTTATCATGCTTATACTTTTAATTTATTAATATACTTTTTGACATATTCTATCCCCTTACTTGATCCCATTAATGGTCTTGTAGCAACATTCATCGGTAATAGTAAGGATCAATTAAAGGAAATAGAAAATAAGTACTAATTAAGTGATTAATTATTTTATCAGGCATACACTCACTCATGATAAATCTATACTTAGGTTCTTTAATAATAAAGATATTATATTTTCCATGTTTATACTCTTCACTTTTCAATATATTGTAAATAGAAATAATATTGCAAGAAAAAAATAGTTCAAATACGAAAATTTTTTCTTTATGCCTTGTATTATTTCTAACAGTTTTATATACATCCATAAGATTTTCGATTGTAACTACTTTATCATAACTAAGTGTCTTTCTTTTCACTTTTAATCACCCCATAAGAAATCTTTTTTCATCTCAATTAAAAAATTACTAACGGATATGTACTTCTTAGGGCTAATAATTTTTTCTTATAACTAACTTGCATATAATAATCTAACATTGAAATCTGTATCAATAATGATTTTAAATACTTAAGTTTTATTCTATTTGTATCCTCTATTCGATAAGAGAATATATCCTCAATTATTGAATACATAGTTTTTTTCAATATTTTGTTTTAATACTACTTCCTTTTTAGGAAAATTAACCAGTTGTTTATTTATATAATCAATAGTCTTTTCACTACTAGATAAAAGTTTAAATCCATCATTAGAGTTCATCAACAAACTCCTTGATTTTATTATAGTTATCTTTATTTGTTGTTATTAAATTTTTAATTCTTTCTAATAATAATTCATTAGAACATTTACTATAATAACTTCTTTCTGCAATTTTTGCTATATCATTATACAAGTTATCATCACTTTTATAGTTTTTATCTTCTTCTTCAAAAATATAGAAAGAGATGTTTTTCTCTTTCAAATTAGCACATACTTTTTCAAAAGCTGAAATAGGAAAGCCTAGTTTACCATTATTTATCTGATAGGAAAACAAATAATTTAAAACTATTGCATCTTTAGAAAAAGTAACATAGAAACTACCCACTTTAAATAATACTACTTCATCTTGATGTAGGCATTTAATTTCTTCATATTTATCTTTTACTTTCATTTTTTCACCCATACTAGTTATGCCAAAGACCAGCCTTGTTTCCAATCTAATGATTATGGTTATTACCATTACTTCCTCAGATTATCAACCTTAATCGATAATTCACGGTCAAATATAGGATAGACAAACCTAATTTATAGTAGGAATCTGGGCGGACACCGATGGAATTCGTCACGTTATTCCACGGATTCAAACTGCCTGATGGCATCACATTCCAAACGTTAGCATTCGAGTTGTTAGAATTGAAGTTAGACGGAGAGAGCGAAAAACTTGAATACAAGTTGGGAAAGGAGAGAGTCCGTTAATAGACTGCCCTTTTAACTTTTTTTTTTTTCAATGCACCATATTTTTCAACTAAATAGAAAATATTCTTTCTAGCTAATTGAAGTATACATTATATCTTCTGGCATAATTATTTTCTTTATTTTTTATTATATATATTTTTTGCTAGGCAAAATGATGAGTCATTTTGCCTAACGCACTTTCTATGATACTACAAATGGATTTAGTGATGTTCCATCTCCCTTAGTTATCAGTGTATTAGCTTTTAGGTTGATAACTGGGCGAACACCGATGGAATTCGCCACGCTATGCCACGGATAGCAAACTGCCTGATGGCATCACAATCCAAACGTAAGCAAGCGAGCAGTAAGAATTGAAGTTAGACGGAGAGAGCGTCCAGAAGTACATACCATCATATAGGTAATAATTACTATTTGGTGAGAATTCTCCATTATAGTAAGCTCTTCCTCCAGCTAAGGCTACCTCATCAGCTAAAATTAACCCTACTGGATAGTCTAGTTTAGCACTTTCATTTGACATTTTAAATTTATCATTATCATGACTACATTTTAAACTTGGTTTTTTATTATCTTGTAAACGATTATATGCTCCATATAAAGTTGTTGGTGTTGTTAAATAACCAGAACCACTTGTCATACTTCTATCACTACAAAATGTTTCATCTGCTAATTTTGAAGTATAACTTGTCATATTTGTTTTATACCAATTATCTAGTTTAGTTTTAATTGGTGAATCTGTCTTATTAGTTTGAGCTGTTAATAAACTATTTGAACTATAACTTATTGGTTGGACTCTCATTTGAGTAGTATTAATATACCCAACGATTTTATATACTACATTACAACTAGTATTTAAACAACTATATAACTGCTTGTTTACTATCTCATCATGGCTATCATTCCATGTTAGTTGCTTTATATCTCCTGTTAACGTAAATTTCTTAGTTGTCTCGTCAAATGTATAACCAGTACCAAAATTATATTTTTGTTGTATTAGTAAACCATTCATAAACTGTTGTTCCATTACTTTCGTGCAATGAAAAAAGTCTTCATTATATTTATATCCGACATAAGTTGGATCCCAGTATTTACTATTAAATTGGGAATTCACCTATAGTAACAGCATCTCCTGTATCTGAGGTACTTTTACCAGAATAGATCATTCTAATAGAACCATCTCCATTTCGACGGATGATTCTCCAAATAAATCCGGCAAATGATACATAGTTATTTTTTACGGCTCCACGATAATAATAACTTTCGCCTTCATCATCTTCCACCATATATAGTCCATCTGTTTCTGTATCATTTGGGGCTATTTTCGTAAAGTCTGGTGTTCCTTTAGCTTTGATAGCTGTCTTGGCTGCAGTAGTTGATGTTTCATGATTATTCATTACTAACATACAATCTGATAATGTAGTAAATCCATTTTCATAACAATATTTATCTTCAGCTTGGGCTACTGTATCACTTGTTTGTCCATAAACACTTATTTTTACTTTATAAGTTAATCCTCCATTATCATTCTGAGGGTTATAATTTTCATCTACCCATAATCTTAATCTATAATTAATAACAGTATCTCCTTGATTCTTTAAGTTACCAGTATATAAACTCATCATATCTGCAGGTCTTCCCGTATATACATTTCCAGATGGCTCTTCATAATATGTTCTTGGAGCCATTACTTCAGTTTCTTTTCCATTGCTATCTACAGTAGTTAAATAGTATTTAATGTTATTTCCACTAAAGGTATTACCTACTTCTTCTTTAGCTGCTATTTCATAGTTAATATCAGTATTACCTGTAATTGATGATTTAACAGTAAAATCAAAAGTATTCTCCTGCATTTTTTCTTTTTTTTCCTGTATTATCAGTTGTTGGTAGTGCATTACTTATTGAAATAGTATTATTACTTTCTGTATATAGCATAGTGATTGCACCAGTAGTAATTTTATTTTCTTTCTTACCTAGTCCACTATAAGAAAATGCTGAGTAACTTATTCCTATTACTACTACTAGTATAAAAGCTGAAACACCTATAGTTAAAATATCTTTTAGCTTTTCCTTGTTCATTTTCCACTTCTCCTTCTTTTTCTATTTTTTCAAATTTTTTTCAACTTATTCAATAATTTTCGACTTTTTTATTAACATAAAAATTAACTAATTGTGTATTAAGCAAACAGTTTTAAAATTAAAAGATGTAATGGATAATATAGATAAAAAGAAGTATTTAATATTTTTTCCTTTTTTCTCCATTATACATATAGATAAATATAAATGACAGTAAACTATAAAACTGAATAGTGTTAGTAGCAAGAAATGTAACTGCTAGCAAATATAGTAAAATGATAAATAAAGATTAGGTACTAAATAAAATATAAAGACTAAACTTATTCCTAAAGCCTGATAGTCAACATTTAGTATTATTGAAAAAAAGAACAAATAAAATATATATTAATGAATAAAATACTGTTTTATAAAGATAATTTTCTATACCTTTACTATATTTACTTATAATTTTCTTTATAAATTCTAGACTACTCAATAATAGAAATGATAAAGAAAAGGTAAATAAAATATTTAATTCATGATTATTAAATGCATAGTCATAAATTGGTTGGGTAATAATGGCAAATAAGATTAGTCTTAAAAATATTTAAGTTTATTACTAGTATGTTTAAATCCTTCTACCAATAAGAAAGCAAAGATTGGAAAACTTATTCTTCCTATTATTCTAAAAAATATCTATATTCGGATACATAATAGCTCCAATATGATCAATTGTCATAGTAATAATAGCAAGTATTTTTAAATCAAAATTAGAAAGAAATTTTTTCATTTTACCTCCAAAAACACAAAACCTCGAAAATATAAATTTTCGAGGAATAGAAACAATTAACGTTTTGAGAATTGTGGTGCACGACGTGCTTTTTTAAGTCCTGGTTTCTTACGTTCCTTCTTACGTGGATCTCTTGTAATAAATCCTTCCTTCTTAAGAATTCTACGGAAACTATTTTCTGATTCAACTGGAGTTGCTGCATCATAGATTAATAATGCTTTAGTAATACCATGTCTTACTGCTCCAGCTTGTCCTGAACATCCTCCACCTGATACATTAGCTGTTACATCAAATATATCTCTTGTACCAGTAATATCTAATGGTTTAGTTAAATCCATTACCATTGTTTGATGTGGAAAATATTCATTTACATCACGACCATTAATAGTAATCTTACCAGTTCCTCTTGTAAGAGTTACACGAGCAACTGATGTTTTTCTTCTACCTGTTCCAGTATAAACTTTATCTTTTGCCATAACTTAAACCTCCTTAAATATCCATTTCTTCTGGTTTTTGAGCCATATGAGGATGATTCTCACCTCTATATACAAATAACTTCTTGTACATAGCACGACCTAAACGGTTATGAGGTAACATACCTTTAACAGCTTTTTCTACCATTTCTTCTGGATAACGTTCTACCATTTCTTTAGCAGTACGAACTCTTAATCCACCTGGATATTGAGAGTGATTGTAATACTTCTTATCTTCTAATTTATTACCAGTTAATAATACTTTAGAAGCATTAACGATAATTACATAGTCTCCACAATCAATATGAGGTGTATAAGTAGGTTTATGTTTACCACGTAGTAAAACTGCAGCTTTACTAGCAACACGTCCTAGAGGTTTTCCCTCAGCATCGATTACATACCAATTTCTTGTAACTGTTTCTTTTTTTGCATAAAACTATTCATATTTTTCTCCTTTACTTAAATCAAACGTTCCCACCGTTTAATTTATGTGGGGATTTAAATGTACCGATTAAAATTATACCATAATCTTTTTATTTGTCAACTTCTTAGCACAATATTTTTTAGATATAATCCTTCTGCTTTCGCTGTTGTTCCATATTTTCCCCTTACTTTACTATCAAGTATTTCTTTTACTAATTTATAATCTATCTTACCAGTACCAACTTTTATTAATAATCCAACCATATTTCTAACTTGATATCTTAAAAATCCATTACCTTCAAAAGTAAATATTATTTCATCTTTATAGTAATCATCTAAAGTTATAGAAGCATTAGTTATCGTTCTAACACAATTATCTTTAATACTATTTTCTGTAACAAAAGCTCTAAAGTCATGCGTACCAATAAAATAAGTTTTAGCTTTTTCTTCATTGCTTCTATATCTAATTTATAATTATGCTGATAACAGTAATTTCTTCTAATAGGATTATATTCTCCCATATTCAAGTGATACTCATAAGTCTTAGAAATAACATAATACCTAGCATGAAAGTCACTACTTACTTTTCAGTCTTAAAAACATGAATATCACTAGGTAAATATCTATTCATTGCTCTTTTTACTTGTTTAGGACTAATGGAAACATTCATATCTAGATGTGCTACTTGATGATAAGCATGAACTTTCTTATCAGTTCTTCCACTTGCTACTACTTTTACCTTTTCACCATTATTAATTTTAGTAGCAGCGTTTTCTAACTCTTCTTGAATAGTCCTATATCCAGGTTGAGTTTGATAACCATGAAACAGAACTTCCATCATAAGAAAAATGTATTAAAAATCTCATTCTACTTAACCTCTCTATATATATCTTTCATTAAATCTTTTATATCTTTTCGGTGATCTAGTTTAACTTTCTTACTACTTTCTACTAGTTTGATAAAAGAAACTATTTTAGGAAGAGAAATACCCAACTCTTTCTCATCAAACAGATAATAATAAACGCTTTCCGTAAGTCCTTCTTGATATAAATACCCATCTTTTAGTACTATTAAATATCTAGTTATTTCATATAAAAGATTCTGGTCATCACTAGTAATTATTATTGTCTTATGAAACTTATCTTTAAGTCTTTCTAAGATTCTTATTAGCTTTATCTTTTCTTTCTCATCAAAATAAGTAAAAGGATTATCTAGTAGCAAGATGCTTGGATTAATTAAGAAAGCAAGAGATAATTGAAACCATTTCTTCTCACTAGATGATAGTGTAGTTATTGTCCTTTTAAGTATTTTTTTTATCAAAGCCTACTATCTTTTAAAGCTCCATCTATTTTTTCATCTATATCTTTTGTTCTTAAAAAATTAGTTAAAATAAAGTATCTTAGATATTCTTCTACTGTATATAAAGGATAGTCTAGTTCAAATTCTAGAGGAACATAATAAGTCTTACCCTTATACTCATTCTGTTTCTTTTTAGTTATTCTTTCTTTATCAAAATAGATACTACCTTTAAAAAGAGTTAGAAAAAGAAATAACTTTTAGTATTTCTTTACTATTTTCACCAGTAATACCTGTAATAACAGATGATGGTATGGTAATAGATATATCAGTTAAGTTAGTTGTCTTTACATGAGTAAGTTTTATTTCCATAACATCTCCACCATTTCTTTTTGATTCTAAAATAATTTTATCGACTAAATTATAATACTTTAGTTTTAAAGATAAATCAATCATAAATGGTAGTCTAAATCCTAATTTATTTAGCATACTGTCATCATCAAGTACTGATAAGATATCTCCTTCTTTAACAATTCTACCTTTATCTAGAATAGATGAGGTCAACTTCTTCAAAGTAAAGAGGAACATCAAGATTATTAGTCATACAGATAAATTTTATTTTATCTTTATATTGTTTAAATACCTTTGCAATAAATTTCAATTGTTCTTCATTTAAGTATTTAAAGATATCATCAATTAACATTACTTCTGGACTATAAATAAAAGCACAAAGCTAAATTCAATTTTATTTTACTAAACTTTATCTAAATCTTCTATATTCTTATTTTTTCTTCTTTAGTAAGTTGAAATAATGATAATATTTTTTCCTTTTAGTTTTAGTAAACTCTTCATCGGGGATATTAGTTTTAATGAGTGTTAAAATAATTTCTTCTTTTTACTGTTGTTGTTTTAAAGTTTTCATCTTCCAAGATTACTTGAATTTGGTAAGGATACTGCTTAGTAGTAATTTGTTCTACAAATGTTCTATTCACTCTTATTTTTTCTTCTGTCTTAACTATACCTGATAGCACTTTAATTAAAAAGTGTCTTATAAGAATTATTAGCACCTGCTACAAAGGAAATAGTACCATTTCTAAAGGTTTTATTCATCCCTTTAAATGGATTAATATCAAGGTTTTCTACGGCTAAAATGGCCATTTATTTTTCCTTCTTCTTTTGAATATTATAAGTTATTTTAGCAATAAATTTATCACTTACAAAGTGAGAAAAAACTTTCCTAATTTCATAGTGATAGAAGGTATAATAACGGTCTTTCCTTTTAAACATTTTTTTTAAGGCATAGTCTGCTACATAATAACTAGTTAGGGGTTTGAAAGAAAAAGTAACTCCTGCTCGATTATTAAAATTAGTAGCTACTGGTCCTGGACATAAGACTGATATTTTAACATTACTCTTACATCTATTCAATTCTTCATTAATAGCAAGACTTAGTTTATAGACATAACTTTTACTAGCATAATAACTAGATAATAATGGTCCTGGGAAAAAAGCAGCACTACTAGCAACATTTAAGATCGTACCACTATCTCTTTTTTCATATCTTTTAGATAAAGTTTAGTTAATATGTGTAGGGCTTTAACATTTACATCTATCATATTTAACTCATCATCTAGATTAGTTTCATCAAAAGAACCAAATATTCCATATCCTGCATTGTTTATTAGTAAATCAATTTTTTCATTCTTAGTCTTTTCATAAAGTTCTTTTACTTTAGAAATATCACTAAGATCAACAACAAATATTTCTACTCTAGTCTTTAACTCTTTCTTTAGAGTCTCTAAGGCCTCTTTATTTCTGGCAACCAATATTAAATCGTAAGATTTATCACTAAGTATTTTAGCCATATCTCTTCCAATTCCACTCGATGCCCCTGTAATCATCGCTTTCATATCATGGTCTCCCCTCATATTATCATTTTACCAAATTTCTAATAAAATGTCTTAAATTAGACTAAAATTTATTAAATTTCTTTTTTAGTTAACTTAGATTTCAACTATTTTCACCACTTTTCACCATTATGTAGTAATTTCTGGTGAAAATCAATGAATTATTTACAAAAAAGAAAAGGATATTTCTATCCTAAACTTGTTCTATGTATTCTAATAATTTTAAGAATAAATTCATATATTCCTTTGATAAGGAATCACGTTTTAATTTTCTAATAGCGATTCTTTTCTTCTTTATTGGTAAATCAGAGAAGATTATAGCTGCTATTTTTTCTCCTTTAAATAAGTATCTAATCTGTAGGTCCATTAAGATACTATTTATATCTTCATTAATCAGACGAACAGCATCTATTTCAATATCTTTACCACGACACATTAATGTCAGCTGACCTATTGTATTAATATTTTTAATTCTACTACAAAATCATTATCTTCAATATACATCGATTCTATCTTTATCTCTTTATCGTTATAAAAAGCCTTTTAACTTCTTCTGCTTTTTAGTGTTTCTAAATCTAAAACGATAATTTCTCTTAAGAGGAACTACTCCACTTTTTCCTTCTACTGAACGAACAATAACAGTATAGTTATTCTTCATATAATTATAATCAATATCCGTTTTTTAGATATAATCCTTCTTTATATAATGAAGTTAATCCATCATCTTCATATAAAGTATAAATATTTGAACGACCTGGGAAAATATGAATTTCAAAATCAAGAGGAAGACCGACGTTATTTTTATCACTTCTATTTGATAAGGGAATTATTGCTCCACTTTTTGCAAATACAGGATAATCTTCTTCACGATAGAAAGAAACATATTTCTTATCTCCTGGGAATTTCTTTCCTGTCTTAAAGTCATACCAAATACCATCTGGAATATAAAATTCATGAATAGTACGGTTCATTGTTAAACTTCTTTTTTTTTTAAGAATTGGACATATTAGTAATTCCTTTCCAAAGAAATACTGATACTTGTATTTATTATCATCTATTACCCAAGGATACTTATAATAAAAACGGTTCTACAAGACATTTACCATCTTTATAATAGTGATAACATTCTGTATATAGATATGGTATTAAACGATGTCTTAATCTTAAATAATCATTAGCAATAGTTTCTGTTTTTATATCCCATCGCCATGGTTCTCTTTTATAATAAACTCCTCTTGCCGCATGAAATCTTAATATGGGACTAAAGCATCCTAGTTCTACATAACGAAGATATAGTTCGCTTTCTTCTATACCACCATGATTACCACCAACATCATGACTCCAAAATGATACCCCTATGTTACTAGCACTTAAAGTACTAGCTGATATTTCTCTTAAACCATCCCAAGATATTTCACTACTACCAGCATATAAAATAGGATATCTATGTGGAGCATATATTCCATTTCTTGATAACATTAAACTACGCTTAGCTGCAGGGATTTCTTCCTGAATCTAAATAATTATAATGATTATATGCTAGTAATTTTAAAAGCTTGGTTATCACCTTTATAGTCATGGAAGAAAAAGTCTACTCCCATACTTCTAACGGATGAAGAAACAATTTAAAGTAAACATCTAATAGTTTGGATTTAATGGGTCAAATACTATTATTTTATTATCGGTTTTATATCAAGATATTGACAAGCTTGTTGATAATAAGCTTCATGAGGATAAATTCCTTCTGTAGGATCTATTTCCAAGCCAACTCTAACATTATGTTCATGTAAGGTATCAATAAATTCTTTAGGCTTAGGAAATAAACTAGCGTTGAAAGTAAACCCAGTATGAAGATTTTTATTATCTCCAACATCACGATAATGCCAGTCCTTATCTAAAAGAAAGATAGCAAGTGGTACTTTTCTTCTTTCAAAATGACTAATAGTATCCATAACCTTATCAGGATCATATGTAGTATTTCTACTCCACCAGTTACCTAGGGCATATCTTGGGATAAGGGAAGGATTACCTGTTAAGTTTAAAATAGTCACTAAGTGCTAAAAAGAAAAGTCTTTATTATACATAAATACATATATATCAATACTACCCAGTTTCTCTTTTTCAAAGGTTCCATCCTCTAAAAAATAATAAACTATTAGAATCATCAATAGAAGCAAAACCTTCTAGAGAATAAAGTCCTCTTTTTTAAACTATTTGAATAGTAACATCTTCACTTATCATATTACCTCATATTTCTAACTTCAGGATGACCATAATACCAATCTCTATTTTCATTTTCATTTTTACTACTAAGAAGAGTTATCTTTAAGATTCTTCATAGGATCTACTTTACTACCTGTAAAAGGCATTTCTTTAACATAAGTAAGCCGAAAATACTTAGTAGTTATTTCTAAGAATTTATTATCTTGTTTTACCTGATAATTTGAATAAGTAAAAGAACGATACAAACAAACTGACTAGGCTTATCTACAAAATGACCATTTCACATTATATTCAAGCCTAATAAGTCTTTCACTAAGGATAGTAAAACGATACTTTTCTCCTTTAACAATACATTTTTCATCACTTTTAGATTTTTAAATCCATTCTAAACTGTTTACCTAGTGGATACATTTATATCATCCTTTCTATTCTTTATTTTATAATATCACAAATTAGTCTTCGTTGTAAAAACATAACATAGTATTCATCATAAGTTATATTATGTTTTTTTATATAACTAGCTATTTTATACCAACATAACGATAGTGCCATGGTTCACATTTATATAATGTTACATCTTCTTTGGATTTTGGATAACGTAAGATAAATCCATATTTATAGGCATTATCCATCATCCAACTATACTCTTCACTATCAATAAAGACTGTCGTATTTTTACTAGCTACATCTATAGACATGCCTGTTTGATGCTCAGAATATCCTGCTTTAGCAATATTTTTTTTCTACATAGCTATCACCATAAGCATTCTGATAGTAAGAGACAGTTTCTTCTTGGTCAGCATAACTTCTATAACCTGAGTTTACTACTATATCTTTACCATCTTCTTTAGCTGCTTCCCGCATTTTATGAAAAGCAGTTACTACTTCTTTATTAGCTTTTTATCTTACTAGTACCTTTTACATCATCTGCTTTGAAAGTTTATTAAGTCTTTTGGTACATATTTACTGCTTAATTGATGATGTTTATTAACTAAAACGTTAGGAGAAAACTTATCTAGTTACTTCTACATCTTGATACTCATTTTATCAAAGTCAAGTTCAACATTTAAAACAGTAATATCTGCAGTATCATTTTCCTTATTTTGATAAGCTACATATCTATCATATTTAGATAGATGCGAATAATCAACAGAGAAAAACTCATCTAAATATTTAACTTTACCTCTTTTTAGCAAATTCCTTTACTTCACTATTATTACCTCTTGCTAAAATTAATGATATTTGGCTATCTGTATATCCTTTTGTTATTAATTTATTAATACTTGGAATTATATCTTCTAATGGCTGATACTTTATATTTTTATAATGGTCAAAATTTTCTTCTTTATAACTACTACTTTCAAATGCAGCATTTAAAGTCTTATTTTTACCTACTTCTTTAACTTTATTCCATTTTAGTTTTCTAACTATCACACTTGATGCTTGTTTACTATAACCTATTTTTGTAAAGAATTTATTTTTTTTTTAAAAAAAAATGAAAATCAATAGGCATACTAACAATACAATAATAATTAATATATATTTAACTACATTTTCTGCTTCTTTTTTTAATTTTAATTTTTTAACTTTCACTACTACCACCTACTCTTATAATGATTATATCAAAGAAGGAAAAAAAGGAGCAATATTATTTGCTAATTTTTCAAATAGATTTACTAGAAAATATGTGCTATAATATAGTCAAATTTGAAAGGGAGAGGTTTATGAAACGAGCAGTAGTACTATCTGGTGGAGGTAGTAAAGGTAGTTATGAAATAGGAGTTTGGAAAGCTCTTAGAAGATTACATATTAAATATGATATCGTAACTGGTACATCTATCGGGGCTCTAAATGGAGCTTTAATGACTCAAAAAACATATTTAAAAGCTTTATATATTTGGCATAAGTTAAGTCTTGAATACTTATTTGAACAACAACCAAAGAGTGATACTAAAAAAGATATTTTAAGGCTTTATGGTGATAACTTTCTTAAAAACGGTGGTATGGATATAAAAAAAAATAGAAAGTATTATTAGAAAAGGCATTAATATGAAAAGGTTTTATAAATCAGATATTGATTATGGTTTAATCACTTATAATTTTTCTACTAAGAAACCATTAGTTATTTCTAAGAAAGACATATCCAAAGATAAACTAGTTGATTATCTAATGGCTTCTGCTACTTGTTATCCAGCTTTTCAAATGAAAGATATAGATGGTGATAAGTATATAGATGGTGGTTTTTATGATAATTTACCAATTAATCTTGCTATAGAGTTAGGTGCTACTGAAGCTATAATTGTTGATCTTAGAGCCCCAGGACTAAAAGAAACTACCAAAAGGAAACATAAAAACAACTTATATTAAACCAAAGAATAGAATATCTTTCTTCCTAGACTTTAATAGTAAACAAGGACAAGATAAATATGAATTTCGGTTATAATGATACAATGAAAGCTTTTAAGAGATTAGATGGTGATTACTTTACCTTTAGAAAAGATGAAATTTCTAAGTTCTATGAAAAAATAAAGATGAACTTTTCTAAGCTATTAGGTACTAGTATAACAAAAAGCAATTATTAAAATTAATTGAAGATATAGGTAAAGAATTTAAATTACAAGAAGACTTAATATATTACTTAGATGATTATTTTAGAATAATAAAAGATAAAGCTAATTCTTGTGAAAAAAGATAACTAAAGAAATTGAAAAACAAATCAAGAGTAAAAAAAGTATCTAGAGCTGTTAACTCTAAACTAATAACTTTATTCTTCTTAAGAAATATAACTAGTAAAAAAGAGAGAAAATAAAGCTCTTAGTATTTTCTTTTCTAAAAAATTATAAACAAGCTTTACTACTATCTTATATGGGTGTTAATTATGGTGAATAATTTTCCTTATACTATTGATAATAAAAGATATCATACTTTAACTTATTTTTATCAACATAAGTTTGGTTGCAAAGATTGCTAAAGTTAGTTTAAATGCTAACTTTTCTTGTCCCTAATATTGATGGCACAAAAAAGTTATGGTGGTTGTATTTTCTGTTCAAAAAGTCTGGTAGTGGTGATTTTGCTGGTGATGTAAATGACAGTTTAATGATGCAATTTAAAAAGGTAAAAAAATGATGCAAAAAAATGGCCTGATGCCAAATTCATTGCCTATTTTCAAGCTAGAACTAATACTTACGCTGATGTTGATACTTTAAAGAGATATTTTGAACCATTTATAAACAATAAAGATTGTGTAGGACTTGCTATCGCTACTAGAAGTGATTCTATAAGTGATTCATGTCTTGATTACTTAGAAATCAATTAGTAAAAGGATGTTATTTGCAAGGTAGAGCTTGGACTACAATCTAGTAAAAGGAGACTCTAAAACTAATCAATAGAGGTGAGACACTTTTGAAGAGTTTGAAACTATGGTAAATAAATTAAGAGCTAGAAATATCAATGTTGTTATTCATATTATAAATGGATTACCATATGAAACAGATAATGATATGCTAGATACAGTTAAATACTTAAATAAGCTTGATATTCAAGGAATAAAAATACATATGCTTCATATTCTAAAAGATACTCCACTAGAGATTATGTATAAAAATCATCCATTTAAAGTACTAACTAAAAAGAAGAATATGTAAATATTACTGTTAAACAATTAACTTATTTAAGAAAAGAGATAGTAATTCATAGAATAACAGGAGATCCTAAAAAGAAGATTTAATTGCTCCCACTTGGCTTTTAAAGAAGTTTGAAGTTTTAAATGAGATAGATAAAAAATGGTGAAAGAGAATATCTATCAAGGTGATAATGTCTAGAAATTCAAAAGAATTAGAATTTTTTTTTGCTTGCCACTAGAAAAAAATCTATCATATAATGTAAATAAGATAGAAAAGGTGGGATTATAAATGGATAAGAAAGTCCGTTTAATAGTCGTTTCTTCTTTTTACCCTATTAGGAATACTATGTATCTCGTGTGGATGCCTTTATTCCAAATTAGATCAAGAGAATAATAATCAGACTATTGCACTAGTGGTATCACAGAAAATGCAAGATAATCAAGAAAAAGCTGATTTTAATATAAAGCTTAAAAACTTTGAGATTGAAACTAATACACCACTTAGTATAAAAATAGCCGATTATTTAGAGGAAACGGTTAGTGATGAAGTGTTAGCTAATTTGAAACTTGACACTAGTAGTGTTAATGTTAAAGAAGTTGGTACTTATAAATATAAAGTTTATTACAAAAAGAAAGAGTTTGAAGGTACTATAAAAGTAATTGAAAAGGTAGCTCCTACTAATCAAATTGATACTATATCAATTAAGTCATTTACTATTAAGAAAGGTACTACTCTATCAACTAATCCAGCTGATTATGTTACTGAACCTAGTCCTTTACCAGATGAAGTTAAAGCTTTGTTAAAGTTTAATTTTTCAGGAGTTGATATTAATAAACCTGGAACTTATCAATATACAGTAACTTATAATAATAGCATTTATACAGCTAATATTACAGTAACAGAGGATCAAGAAAATAATATTTTATCAACAGGTGATAATAATACTAAGACAGAAGAGGATAAAACAACTACTACAGAAACAGTTACTCCTAACCCTAGTCAGGGTACAACAACTAAAACTGATACAAACACAAAAAGCCATAGAACAATCTATGACTTTTTTATTTTATGAAGTAATTTTACAAGATAATAAACCAAAGATGTACCAACTTCATATTCACCTAATAATTCTTCCATATATCCATTAAAACTAGCTTTAAACTGATAAATACCATAATTCTTATCATCCTTATTAGTTGTAGGAGTACCGTAGAAATTATATCTTTTATAGCCATGCTTTTATAGCATATTTAATCATTTCCCACTGAATTAAATACTGAGAATTATACATTAAATATTTTTCATAATTACCACTAGACAAATAAACTATCTCTGGATCAGTCATCATAAACATAGCCCCAGCAAGGGTAATAATTGATATACCTTTTTCTTTTTTTTTGTTGCTTTGCAATATCTACTTTTTTTCCTTAATGAATTAATAGTCTCATCATAACTCTTTCTCTTACCATCATTACATCTAGAATCAGATAAAGCCTCTTTCTTTTTAATATTTTCATCTATCTCTTCATTTAGTAAACTGATATACCTATTAAGATCTAGTCTAGTAACTAAATACTTAATTTCATTATTTTTAGAAAATAAATCATACATATTTTCATAGTAAGCACTTTTTTTCTTACCCTAAAACCTTTACGCTTACCTGTTGCAAGCATTATCGCATAAAATGATTCTAATTCATCTTTTTTAATTCTGATACTTCAATACCTATTTTAATAGTCTTACGAATAATATTTCTAGCATTAGGTTTCATCTCTTTTAAAATATCATCTTCACTTTTACCTTCTAAATCAAGAACATACATAGAAGAGACTTGTTCTTGTGTTTCTGCTCTTCTTAAATTTTAATGATTCAAGTATTTTTAATATATTTGTCTTTGGAACTTCTAGTTATTTTATCATTATCATATCTTCTAATAGGAAGGTATGGATCAATTCTTAGACAGTAACCATTATTTTTTTTTTTTAACATAGTCTTTCAACTCTTTCAAAAAAAATGTTTCTACCTCATTATCATTACTATAATCAAGTAATGGACCTCTTAAAGCATAAAATTCATATTTATTAAAATGTCTTTTTTTAGAAAGAAGCATTGTTGCTCCTATTATTTTCTTATTTTCTTTAAGGCCAAGATATTTAACAGTCCAACCGTTTTTCTTTCTAAGATTACCTATTTCTACTGTTTCCATAAAATTTCTTAATGGGTGTTTTTTGAAAAGTTTTGAAATTCTTTTTTTCAGTTAATTCTTCTAACATTATTTTTTTCGCCACCTTTCTTTTTAATTTTAATTAACATTTTCCTACCTAATACTTCTTCAATAACGCCTGATTTATAAGATACTAGTAAATAAACTCCTGCTCCTATAATAGTATAAACTAAAATGATTGGAATATTTAAAAGTCTTACAGATGAGGAAATTGGTACTACGAATTTAACTAGGAATAAGGAAAGTATCATAAAGATATCAGCGAATAACAATCTTTCCAATAATTCTAATAGTCGGTTTATAACTAACTCCACATTTTTTCCTTTTTTAAGTAGTAAAGACATAAGATTATCCCTACTAAATAACCTAAAATAGTAGCAGTTATAGAACCATATACTGGTTGAAGTCCTAATCCATAGAATGTTTTAATTAAATAAACATTAGTTAAAGCCTTGATTAATACTCCAGCGAATAAAGAAATAAATACTTCTTTATAGTATTTTAAGACCTGAACAATGGATACTAAAGCTGTATAAGTAGAAATTATCAAAGCCACAAAAATATAGTACGCCATAATCTCTGCTCCTACTGCTGATTTATTTCCATAGAATACATCCCAAACTGGTTGTGATAAGAATGATAATCCTATAGTCATAGGTACTGATAAGAATAATAATATTTGTAAAGTTTGATTAATCTTATGATGGACATCCTTTTTATCACCTTTAACAGATGATGAAGTAAGGTTAGGTATTAGACTTATGATTATACCAGTAGAAATAGATACAATTATCATATTAAGTTTATTTCCCCAAGTAGAAATTACACTCATAGAGTTTTCTGCTGCTACCGTAGTATAGCCTGCTGAATGAACTAGTGTCTTAACAAGAGTAGTCATATCAACAAAGTTATAAGCTGATTTAAAGACATCTATCATAATGAATGGTAAGGCATAGAAAAATATTTTTCCTAAGATTTCTTTAGTAGAAATAACTGGCTCATCTTTTTTACCTCAGTTATATTGTTTATCTCTTTCTTATGTTTAAACACTTTATCAAGCAAATATAGATAACCTATTAAGGCTCCAGCTGTTGCTCCAAAAGTTGCTACACCTACAGCAGTTGTTAAAGACAAATGAAATACATTTAATGCAGCATAAGAACCAGCTATAATAACTACTATACGAGCTACTTGTTCTACCACTTGTGAAATAGCTGTTGGTGTTATAAACTTATGTCCTTCTAAATAACCTCTATAAATACTTAAGATAGGTACTACTAGTATAGCTGTAGCAATTACTCTAATAACATAAGTTACATCACTTAAAGTATTTCCTCCTGTTAAATCACCAATAATTGCTTTTTGCTATAATAGGAGCAAATAAGAATAAAATAATAAAGACAAATATTCCCATAAAGACAGCTAGTCTTCTACCTATCTTAAAAAAGCTTTTTCTTTAGCTTTACTATAACCTAAGGTTTGATATTCACTAATTATTTTAGAAATTGCATTAGGAATACCAGCACAAGATAAAGACTGAAATAATAAGTAGATGGTATAGGCATATCCATATAGGGCTCCTCCTTGTTCCCCAATAATTGCATAAAAGGGAATTACATATAGCATACCTAATACTTTAGTAATAACTATTCCCATGGTTGCTACAAAAGCTCCATTTAGAAAGGAATTTTGTTTTAATTCTTTTTTTCGCATAAATTCACCACTTTCCTATATAATCATATCATAATCTTGCACTAAGTGAAAGAATCAAGTATAATTAGTTTAAGGTGGGGTGATAAAATGAAACTTGTAGAGCTTTCTAAAACAGAATTTAATGATTATGTTAATCACTTAGAAACTTGTCCTTTTGAACAAAGTATTTATTGGGCAAAATTTAAAAGTGGCGAAATGTGGCATGCTTATTATATAGGTCTTGAAGATAAAAATAAAATTTTAGGAGCCACTTTACTTTTAGCTAATGAAAATAAAAGTATTAATTAAAAAGATTTTTTATGCTCCTCAAGGTTTTTTAATTGACTATAAAAACTATGATTTATTAGAAGTATTTACTAAAGAAATAATTAACTTTGTTAAAGAAAAAAATGGCATCTATCTAAAAATAGATCCTGAGATATTAACCACTGAGAAAGATGAGGATGGTAGGGAATTACAAGGAGGTATAAATAATTTATTTATAAAAAGATTATTTATTAAAACTAGGTTTTATTGAAACTGATAATAACACTCTTAATCCTAAATATACGATGAAACTTGATTTAACTGACAAAAGTCTTAATGATATATTAAATAATATGTCCAAAAAAAGCTAGACAAATTATTAAAAAGAAATGAAAGACTTGGTTACATTGTAAGAGAACTAAAACAAGATGAATTACCTATCTTTATTAAAACAATGGATAAGATTAGTAGTAAGTTTAACACTATTGAATATGAACTTCCTTTTTATGAAGACTTAGCTAGTGCTTTTACAAAGGAACATCTAAAAATAATGATTGCTGAACTTGATCTAAATACTACTCTTAATAATCTTAAGAAAGAAGAAAAAGTATTACAAATAGAAAAAGAAAAAAGAATAGGTCTATATCAAAATAATCAATTAACAGAGGAAACTTTTATTGAGAAGGAACTTGGTTATAAAGAACAGATTAATATTATAAATAAGAGAAGAAAGTACTATTTATCTTTAAAAGAAAAAACAGATAATGATAAAATTTTCTTAGGGGATATTTATTCTTGATGTATGGAAAAGAAATTACTGCCCTAATCGGAGGAATGGATGATGAATATATTGATTTAGATGTATCTTATTCTATTCACTTTAAGATGCTTAAAAAGCTATTGAATACGGCTATAGGTCTTATAATTTTTATGAAGTAAAAGATGTAAATGATGGTGGGTTCTTCTTTAAACAAAACTTTGGAGCTAAATTATTTGAACACATTGGTGAGTTCGATTACCCAATAGATTTAAACAGTTATAAAAAATATAAGAAATATTTTCCTCTTTATTATGGTGTTAAGTCTGTTTATAAAAATAAATAATCATAGCAGAAAAACAATAGATTTGTTCTTCACCACTAGGAAAAGAACTAACTTGATACTTAATTTCCACTACATCCCCTTCTAATTCTTTCAAAAAGTTGTTTATTGCATCTTCTAAATCACCTTCATCTTCAAAGTCAAAGATTTTTACTTTCATATAATATCACCAATATTAATATAAACAGTTCTATTTTACGTCTACTTTAGAAATAATTAAGTTGTTATCCTCAACATCAAAAAGTAACAGTAGCATTAAATGGTATAGTACCTTTAATTAACTCATGAGCTAATAAACTTTCAATTGTTTTACTAACTTCACGTTTTAAAGGTCTGGCACCATAATTAATGTCATAACCAGCATCCACTAAATAGTCTTTGGCTTTATCTGTTAAAGATAATTTGATTTGGTCATTACTTAATCTTTTTTCAATATCTTTAATAATTTTATCAAGAATTTGATATATTACTTCTTTAGTTAATGAATTAAATATAATTATTTCATCTATACGATTAATAAATTCTGGACGAAAATGATTTCTTAATTCACTTTCTACTTTACTAGTATCACCATCTAGAATATATTCACTTCCAAGATTAGATGTCATTATAATAATAGTATTTTTAAAATCAACAGTACGTCCATTAGAATCAGTTATTCTACCATCATCTAGGATTTGAAGTAGTACATTAAAGGTACTTCAATGAGCTTTTTCTATTTCATCGAATAGAATTATAGAGTAGGGGTTACGTCTTACTGCTTCCGTAAGTTGTCCTCCTTCATCATATCCAACATATCCTGGAGGAGAACCAATAAGTCTTGAGACACTGTATTTTTCCATATATTCACTCATGTCAATACGAATCATGTGCTTTTCATCATCAAATAGCTCACTAGCTAAGAGTCCTTGCAATTTCAGTCTTACCTACTCCAGTAGGGCCTAAGAAGATGAAAGAACCAATCGGACGATTAGGGTCTTTAATACCACTTCTTGATTTAATAATAGCTTCGCTTACTAAATGCAAGGCTTCGTCTTGACCCATTACTCTTTGTTTCATTGCTTGTTCTAGATGAAGTAGTTTTTCTTTCTCACTACTTACTAATTTACTTAGTGGTATATTAGTCCATTTAGAAATGATAGATGCAATATCTTCTTCATCTACATGGTACTTAGATAATTTTTTAGTATTTCTTTATCTTTTTAATTCTGCTAATTCTTTTTCTAGTCTTGGAATGTACCATGTCTTAATTTGGCTGCAGTTTCTAAATCGTAGTTGTTTTCTGCTTGCTCCAAATCGAATCTTGCCTTTTCTATCTCTTTCTTTTTATTTTGTATCTTAGTATAAAGAGCTTTTTTCTTCTTCCCAAGCTGATTTAAAGTCTTTCTCTTGTTTCTTTCAGACCAAATAGTTCTTTATCAATTTCATCTTTACGATTCATTGATAACTGGTCTTTTTCTTTCTTTATTGCTTGACGTTCTATTTCTAGACTCATTATTTTTCTAGTTAAAGAGTCAAGTGCATTAGGAACAGAATCCATCTGAACTCTTATTGTTGCTACAAGCTTCATCTATTAAGTCAATAGCTTTATCAGGTAAAAATCTATCTGTTATATATCTATCTGATAAGGTTGCAGCAGCAACAAGTGCTTTATCTTGAATAGTAACTCCATGATGAATTTCAAATCTTTCTTTAAGTCCTCTTAAGATAGTAATAGTATCCATTACGGTTGGCTCACTTACTTTAATCTTTTGGAAACGTCTTTCCAAGGCACCATCTTTTTCAATATATTTACGATATTCGTTTAATGTAGTTGCACCTATCACATGAATCTCACCACGAGCTAACATTGGCTTCAAAATATTAGATGTATCCATAGCTCCTTCCATATTACCAGTACCAACGATAGTATGAATCTCATCGATGAACATAATGATAGAGCCTTCACTTTTCTTAACTTCATTTAAGACATTTTTTAATCTCTCTTCAAATTCCCCACGGTACTTAGCACCAGCTACTAAGGAAGCCATATCTAGTTCCCAAATAGTTTTATTTTTTAAGCTTGCAGGAACATCTCCCTTTACTATTCTTAGAGCAAGCCCTTCGACAATAGCTGTTTTACCAACACCAGGTTCTCCTATTAATACGGGGTTATTTTTTGTTTTACGTGACAAAACCCTCGTAATACTTCTAATTTCCTCATCACGACCAATAACTGGATCTATCTTACCAGCAAGTACTGCTTCATTTATATTACGACCATATTTTTCTAATACTTTTTTTTCTTTTTCTTGATTTTGTTCTTGATACATATATATCCCCTCACTTTCAAGACATATTATATACTAAAAATTAGCACTTGTCAATACCGAGTGCTAATTTATTGTAAATGGATTGTAGGGAAGATCCATCTCCCTTAGTTATTGCTGTATCAGTCCTTAAATTTATAACTGGGCGGACACCGATGGAATCAGTCACGCTAAGCCACGGAATCATACTACCTGATGGCATCACAGCCCAAACGTAAGCATACGAGATGCTGGAAATGAAGTAAGAGGAGAGAGCGTCCAGTAGTACTTACCATTATATAGATAATAATTACTATTTGGTGAGTATGCTTCATTATAGTAGCCTCTTCCTCCAGCTAGGGCTACTTCATCAGCTAAAATTAACCCTACTGGATAGTCTAGTTTAGCACTTTCGTTTGACACTTTAAATTTATCATTATCCTGACTACATTTTAAACTTGGGGTTTTATTATCTTTTAAACGAGCAAATGCTCCATATATAGTTGTTGGTGTTGTTAAATAACCAGAACCACTTGTTATACCTCTGTCATTACAGAATGTTTCATCTGCTAATTTTGAAGTATAGGCAGTTAGATTATTTTTATACCAATTATCAAGTTTTGTTTTAATTGGTGAATCTGTCTTATTAGTTTGAGCTGTTAATAAACTATTTGAACTATAACTTATTGGTTGGACTCTCATTTGAGTAGTATTAATATACCCAACGATTTTATATACTACATTACAACTAGTATTTAAACAACTATATAACTGCTTGTTTACTATCTCATCATGATTATCATTCCATGTTAGTTGTTTTATATCTCCTGTTAAAGTAAATTTCTTAGTTGATTGATCAAAGGTATATCCTGTTCCATAATTATATTTTGTTGTATTGGTAAACCAGTCATAATCTGTTGTTCCATTACTTTCATGTATTGAAAAGTCTTCATTATATTTATAGCCGACATAGGTTGGATCCCAGTATTTACTATTAAACTGTGATTCACCTATAGTAACAGCATCTCCTGTATCTGAGGTACTTTTACCAGAATAAACCATTCTAATAGAACCATCTCCATTTCGACGGATGATTCTCCAAATGAATCCTGCAAAAGATACATAATTATTTTTAACCGCTCCTCGGTAATAGTAACTTTCTCCTTCATCATCTTTTGTCATATACAGTCCATCAGTCTCACTATCATTTGGAGCTGTCTTTGTAAAATCTGGTGTTCCTTTAGCTTTGATAGCTGTCTTTGCGGCATCAGTTGTAGCCTCGTGATTATTTATTACTAACATACAATCTGATAATATAGTAAATCCATTTTCATAACAATATTTATCTTCAGCTTGGGCTACTGTATCACTTGTTTGTCCATAAACACTTATCTTTTACTTTATAAGTTAATCCTCCATTATCATTCTGAGGATTATAGTTTTCATCTACCCATAATCTTAATCTATAATTAATAATAGTATCTCCTTGATTCTTTAAATTACCAGTATATAAACTCATCATATCGGCTGGTCTTCCGGTATAAATATTCCCTGATAGTTCTTCATAATATGTTCTTGGACCCATTACTTCAGTCTCTTTTCCATTACTATCTACAGTAGTTAAATAGTATTTGATATTACTCCCACTAAATGTATTACCTGTTTCTTCTTTAGCTGCTATTTCATAGTTAATATCAGTATTACCTGTAATTGATGATTTAACAGTAAAATCAAAGTATTCTCCTGCATTCCTTCTTGTTTTTCCTGTATTATCAGTTGTTGGTAGTGCATTATTTATAGAAATGGTATTATCACTTTCTGTATATAACATAGTAATAGCTCCAGTAGTAATTTTATTTTCTTTCTTACCTAGTCCACTATAAGAAAATGCTGAGTAACTTATTCCTATTACTACTACCAGTAAGAATATTGATGTTGTAATTGTTAATATATTTTTTATCTTTTCTTTAGTCATTTACAGTATTCCTCCTATTTTAGTATTACTCAAAATTATAGATTCATACCTACTTAAATTTAACTTTACTACTTCCATTATTATTCACCCTTCGTCCTTTATCAATATCACTATTCTTGACATTTTAATCATATCATTAAAATAGTCTTTAAATAATTAGCTGTATAACCAGTTATTTTTATCACAGCAAAAAAGACAGAATTATGCAATCATAGTCCTATCTTTAAAGCACAATAAAAGAAAGTAGTATTATTGCTTAATGCCCCCCCATGTTAACTAGCTGTAAACTTAACATATTCATGAGTGGACACCTCTACTTTCTTTTTTATTTTTTTGTTATTTGTTATCGATTTACGAATTAAAATGTACAATTTTTTTCCATCTAAAGCTAACTCTCTATCTTCAACAATTTAATTTTATCAAATATAATATGGTTATTCAATTAGTTTTAAAATTTTATCAAACAAATATTTTTACGTTTTAATTTGCAACTATTTACTGGCTAATTCTATAGCAGCTTTTAGCTGATTGTCATTATCTTCTGTTAAAGTTTCATTTTCTTTCAACTCTAGTTTAACTTCTTTAGTAGGAGTTACACCTTTTTCGTTAATCCAATTACCCCTAGGAGTTAACCATTTTTGAACTGTATATTTAATTGTATCACCATTATTTAAATCACCAGTTTTTTGTACTGTTCCTTTTCCATAAGAATTAACTCCTACTACTTCGGCACCATATGTTTCTTTTAAAAGCACTTGCTAATATCTCACTAGCTGATGCACTATTTTCATTTATTAAGACTACTACTGGATAACTATAAGTAGCTTTACTACTAGTACTATAAACTTTTTCTTTTATTATTCTTAGTTTGCAACTGATAGATAACATCTTTCTTAGTCATGAATAATGATAGTATTTCAGTTACTTGAGTTAAATAGCCACCTGGATTATCTCTAACATCTATAACTAACTTATCAATATTCTTTTTCTTTAGAGACTCAACTCTTTTTTCTTTACTTGTTTAGTAATATTATTAGAAAACATCTCTATTTTTAAATATCCTATCTTCTTACCATTTTCTTCATAAACTTTACTACTAGTATATGGCATATCAACCGTTGTTCTAGTTACTTTCATACTCTTTTCTTGATTATCTCTAGTAATAGTTATTTCTACTTCTTTACTTTTAGCAGTTTTGATAAGGCTTACTACATCTGATAAGCTTTTACCTTCTACACTTTCACCATTTACTTTAGTTATATAATCTCCTACTTTAATACCTGCTTTTTTTAGCAGGAGTATCAGCAAATACTTTAGTAATTTTTACTTTGCTATTATCATGAGTAACTTCAATACCAACTCCTTCATAATTACCTTCTAGTGTTTGATTAGAAGTTTGTACTACTAGTTCCATCAAAATAAGTAGCATAAGGATCATCTAAATAATTAATCATTCCTTTAATTCCAGCATCTATTAATTCCTCTTTGTTAACCTTATCATAGTAATTATTTACTATATCATTATAAGTTGCAACAAATTCTTTTTAACTCACTAGGAACAGAACTATTAGTAGTTTCTTTCTTAGTAAAACTAACAACATTACCGATTAAGAAACCAAAAAGAATTGCTATTATCATAATAATAACCATTTCTGGATAACTAAATCCTTCTTTCTTAATAGTAACTATCTTTTTGTTGTATCTATATTTTCATCTTCCATTATTTTTTTTTTTTCTTCATCTATTTCACCTACCGTCTATATAATTGTACCATAGTTTTAATAATTTACTAAAAAAAAAAAGCTTTTTTAAATAAAGACTTTACATTATTATTTATTAAGGTAATCCTCTATTTCATTTTCATCAGTTATAGTATCAACTACTTCTTTATTTTTAAAATGAACTAGTGTAGGATTTTTTTTTACTTTAAAGTTTTCAATACTACTAGTATCAACATCACCATCTGTTTTATATTTTTTATTCATACCATCACTTAAATCTACACTATATAGTTTTATATCTTTTTTATCTGATTGATAAGTAGATATTGTTTTGAAAGTTCAGTATCAGTACTGTCATAATATACTACATAATATTCTTCTTGATCCATTGTAAATGATTCTCCAGCTAATATTTTTTCATATTGAATACTTGATGCAGTTACTTCACTTTGTTTTCTTTTTCTTAGTAACTTCTTTTGATAAAATTTTGTAGTTAAAAAATACATTAATCCAAATAGTAAAATAAACCACATATTAGAATAATTACTACAATTCTTTTTACCTGTTCCTTTAAATTCACTGCTGTCACTATAATATCCTTTATTCATTTTATCCTCCTAAAATTCACAATTTCCTGGTGTTCTTGGGAATGGTATTACATCTCTTATATTTTCCATACCAGTTAGATAAATTAGTAATCTTTCAAAACCAAGTCCAAAGCCTGAATGTTTTACTCCTCCGTATTGACGAAGACGTAAATACCAGTCTAGTTCTTCCTCATCCATTTTTAATTCATCCATTCTATTCTTTAAGATATCATATCTTTCTTCTCTTTGACTACCACCCATTAGTTCTCCTGCTTGTGGAACTAAAAAGTCTACAGCTGCTACTGTTTCATTATCATCATTTAATCGCATATAGAAAGCTTTTTAATATCTTTTTGGCCAATCAGTAACAAATACTGGAGCTTTTAAAGTATTCTTCTGTTAGATATTTTTCATGTTCTTTAGCAAGGTCTTCTCCATATTCTGGTTTGTTTTCAAAATCTTTTCCACTTTCTTTAAGAATAGTAATTGCTTCTTTATGAGTAATTCTTTTTTGGTTCAGCATTTAAAACCGTATTTAATCTTTCTAATAACCAGGACTTTATGTACAAAGTTATCAAAGAATTTAAGTTCTGAATATGCATTATCCATTACATATTTTATAATATAACGAAGCATATCTTCTTCTACATCCATTAATCTATCTAATTCACAAAAAGCCATTTCTGGTTCAATCATCCAAAATTCTGATGCATGGGTTTTAGTATTAGAATTTTCTGCTCTAAATGTTGGACCAAATGTATAAATATTTTTTAAAAGCTAGAGCAAATATTTCACCTTGTAATTGACCTGATACAGTAAGGGCAGTTCTTTTCCAAAGAAATCTTTACTATAATCTATTTCTTTACCTTTTAGATTCTCAAAGTCAAGGGTTGATACTTGAAACATTTCCCCTGCTCCTTCACAGTCACTTGCCGTAATTAATGGAGCATGTAAATAAACAAATCCTTTATCCTGAAAATATTTATGAATGGCCATTGCTGCTACACTTCTTACTCTAAAAACAGCTTGGAAAGTATTAGTTCTAGGACGAAATAAGCTATTTCTCTTAAAAATTCCATAGAATGTCTTTTAGGTTGTAATGGATAATCTTCTGGACAATCTCCTTCTAGTTTAATCTTACTAGCTTGAATTTCAAACTCTTGTCCTTCTTTTGGACTTTTAACAACTAATCCTTCAACACTAATTGCACTACCTACTCTTAGTTTTTGAATCTCATCAAAGTTCTCTAGTTTTTTATCATATACTATTTGTACAGATTCAAATACAGTTCCATCAAAGAAAGTGATGAATCCAAATTCTTTTTTGTTTACGATGGTTTCTAATCCAACCATTTAGTACTACCTCTTTATTTAAATACTCATTTATATCTTTATAAATATCACGTACGTCTATCATAGTAGTCCTCCTCTTCTTCTAATATTATAGAAAAAAAGTTCTTAACGTCAATCATTATGATTGTTTATATGACTTTATAATTAATGTTGCAATACATAATTAAAACATGTACCATTGATGTAGATGTGTTGTTTATAAAATGATTAAGTATATTATTAGTGCTATAAGTTTTTAATAATCGGCATAGTTACAAAGGAATTGCATACTAAAAATGAGATTAATAATAGCGATAGTTCAAATTACACAGTAACTATCTCATTGCTTTTGCCAGCAGTGTTTAAAGTAATGTTTCTACTTTTTTCCTTGTAATGCTTACTGGAAACCCTACTGTAACAACTGGACATATAGTAATGACAACCGTAATTATGGGAATTGGCATGTTTGGTATTCTTTGGTCAATTAAATGGAAATTAGTTGTACATAATGAAAAATGATATTTTCTTCATTCTTACATAAAGAAAAAAGAATTTCTCATAACTGACATATCAAAGGTTGAAGTACAAACTAAGCAAACACAAAATGGTATAGCAGAAAGAATAATTTTACATTTTTCTACTAACAATTCAACAATTAAAATAGAAGATTCTTGTGATAATTACGAATTATTAATGAATACATTAAAAAGCTATAATAAATTAGATTAGTACTGATTTTCAAATTAGTACTTTTTTTTTATTAATTTAGATACAAAAACAGTCTATTTCTAGACTATTTCATAGTAGGTAAAACATTTATTGAGGAAGCAACTTCTATTAATTCTTCTTGATTCATTACATCACTTACTAAGTAATACTCCATGTTACCACTACTCCAAGTAAGTGAATTATCAGATAAGGCTCCTATAGTATCCATAAACATATATGGTTCACCCATCGTAGGAATAATAGTTAGCTCATCTTCTTGTTTAACCGTCTCTTCTACTAATAAGAATGGTTTTTCCCCTTCAAAGGTTAAAATTACTCTTTCTCCACCTGTCTTATTAAGTTTTTCTTCACTCTTTAACTTAGTTCCTTCTGGAACAACTAATGGATAAATTATATCATCAATACTACTAGTTTCTTTAGTTTTTTCTTCATCTGTTTCAACAGTATTCATTATGTCTTCTATTTCAAAATAGTTTTTTACTAAATTTTGATTTTTATCAGTATTTTTGACATTAAGAGTGATTTTTGGAACATCATTATCATTAAGTACTACTACTTTTTTTAACCATCATTTTCTTATCAACTGTTACTTTTTGTTTTATTAAGTTTCGATTATTGGGATAATTAACCGTACTAGTAAATACATAATTATTTTTTCTTTTTCCATTGTCGCTTTGCTATCATTTTCTATATCATTAATAATTGATTGTAGTAAATATACTTGAGAATTGTTATATGGCCAATCACTTTGAAATTTAAAACTCTTTTTTAAGACTTGGTGTTAAAACATAGACACCATCATCATTTTTAAAATTATTTGTTCATGATCATTTGCAGTATTCTTTAAACTGATACGATAATAATCACCTTTCTTATAAGCTGATGTCACTTCATAATTATAAGTATCGTCATTATTAACTACTTCTAGTTTTCCTGTTAAAATATATCCTTTACTATTAGTTATATCTTTGGACATTTTTTTTATGATATTTTCTTCGCTATCTTTAGCACATCCCGTAATAAGAAAAACAGAAAGTAGCAATAAAAGACCAATCTTTTTCAATATATTCACCTCATTTATAGTTTCATTTCATTATATTAACAATCATTTGATATAATAAATACAAAAGGTGGTTGTTGATATTATGACAAGAAAAGAAAGAAGAGAACTAAAAAGGATAAATCATTAATTTGTGCTTTATATAACATAATAATAAAATATTTTCCTAAATTACTTACTATGTTTGAAAATCTGACTGATCAAAGACAAAAAGGTAAAGTTACTTACAATATGAAAGTTATTTGTGTAACTAGACTCTTTGGCCTATTATGTGGAATTACTACTATGAACTCTTTAACTAATAAATTTAATAATGATTTTACTATTGATACTATAGCTAAAATTACTAATTCTGATTTAACTGTCTTACCACACTATGATACTATCAATGATGTTTTTGATGATTTAGATATTGATGAGCTTAGAAAAATTCAAAAATATATTGCTTATGCTCTTATTCGCTCTAAAATGTTTGATAAGTTTAGATATAATGGTAAGTTTCAACTTCTAATTGATGGTACCGGTTTAGTTTCCTTTAACTATAAACATTGTGACCATTGTTTAGTAAAAAAGCATTCCGATGGACATATGACATATGAACATCAGGTATTAGAGGCTAAACTTGTTTTTGATTCTTTTGTTTTAAGCATTGATTCTGAGTTTATTGAAAATCCTAATCCTGATGTTATCAATATTAAAAAACAAGATTGTGAAATGAATGCTTTTAAAAGAATGGCTATTAGACTAAAGAAAAACTTTCCTAAACTTAAATTTATCATTACTGGTGATGCCTTATATGCTTCTGGTCCTTTTATTAAACTTTGTTTAGATAATAAATGGGATTATATTTTTAGGTTAAAATCTGATAAGCTTAGAACTGTCAATCAAGATTTTGATGGACTTATATCCATTGACTCTGGTACTACTCATAAAAATTATTTTCTTGTTAAAGATTATGTCTATCAGAAATATGAATTTAATATTATTAGATTTATTGAAACTGTTGAAAAGAAAGATGATAAAATTTTTACCTTCATTACCAGTTTAAATGTTTCAAATAGTAATATCAAAAAGCTTATTGATATGGGTAGAAGAAGATGGAAAATTGAAAACTGTGGATTTAAAAACCAAAAACATATCTTATTTGATATTACA
>VOFC01003615.1_pt1 | contig 41919 bp, 67 predicted proteins | sample 5384161 | NCBI WGS metagenome assembly VOFC01 (sample SAMN12384722, study PRJNA508395) | human gut metagenome | isolation source: healthy gut B | host: Homo sapiens
AAGATGAAGCATTCATTTTCCAATGCGGGTGGTACCGCGGATAAGAAGATTATTCGCCCCGGAATACGAGTCAGTATTCCGGGGTTATTTTTATACTCCGGGCTGACAATCATATCAGAAAAGGAGTAGATAAGATGAGCAACATTTACAGAGACGTAACCTTAAATCAGGTAAGCGAAAACGACATTGGAAAGACACTTCGGGTAGCAGGCTGGGTAGAGAATATCCGGGACCATGGCGGCGTATCCTTTATTGATTTAAGAGATATGTATGCAGTAATGCAGATTGTAATCCGGGATGGAAAACTGTTAGAGGGAATCCGCAAGGAGCAGGCAGTTTCCATAGAAGGTCTGATTGAAAAAAGAGATGAAGAGACCTACAATCCAAAGATTCCGACCGGAACCATTGAATTAGAGGCAAAGAGCGTAGATATTTTAGGAGAGGTTTATACACAGCTTCCATTTGAAGTAATGACCAGTAAGGAAGTCCGCGAGGATGTCCGGTTGAAATACCGTTATCTGGATTTGAGAAACCAGAAAGTAAAAGACAATATTATTTTCCGTTCCAAGGTAATTTCATTCTTAAGAGAGAAAATGACAGAAATGGGATTCTTAGAGATTCAGACTCCGATTCTTTGCGCATCTTCTCCGGAGGGCGCAAGAGATTACATCGTGCCATCCAGAAAATACAAAGGAAAATTTTATGCATTGCCACAGGCACCACAGCAGTACAAACAGCTTCTGATGGTATCCGGATTTGATAAATATTTTCAGGTTGCACCATGTTTCCGTGATGAGGATGCAAGAGCAGACCGTTCACCGGGAGAGTTCTATCAGCTTGACTTTGAAATGAGCTTTGCAACCCAGGAAGATGTATTTAAGATTGGTGAAGAAGTACTTTCTGCAACCTTTGAGAAATTCGCACCGGAAGGCAGCAAAGTAACGAAAGCACCATATCCAATCATCAGTTATAAGCAGGCAATGTTAGAGTTCGGAAGTGACAAACCGGACCTTCGGAACCCACTTCGTATCATCGATGTGACAGAGTTCTTCCAGAGATGTACCTTTAAGCCATTTATCGGAAAGACGGTAAGAGCCATCCGTGTACATGCAGAGATGTCCAAAGGTTTCCATGAGAAACTTTTGAAATTTGCAACCGGAATCGGTATGGGTGGATTAGGATATCTGGAAGTATTAGAAGATGGAAGCTATAAGGGACCGATTGATAAATTTATCCCGGATGACATGAAAGAAGAATTCAGAAATCTGGCAGGCCTTGAAGTAGGAGATACCATTTTCTTCATGGCAGATAAAGAAGAGCGTGCCGCATATTATGCAGGCATGATTCGAAATGAATTAGGCGAGAAGCTGGATTTAATTGAGAAAGATGCATACCGTTTCTGTTATGTCAATGATTTCCCAATGTTCGAGCGTGACCCGGAGACCAAGAAAATCGGATTTACCCATAACCCATTCTCCATGCCTCAGGGCGGCTTAGAGGCACTCAATACCATGAATCCGCTGGACATCTTAGCATACCAGTACGATATCGTCTGCAACGGTGTGGAACTTTCCTCCGGTGCAGTCCGTAACCATGATATGCAGATTATGGAGAAAGCTTTTGAAATCGCAGGTTATGATAAGGAAGTGCTGAAAAATAAATTCGGAGCATTATACAATGCATTTCAGTTTGGAGCACCGCCACACGCAGGAATGGCTCCTGGCATTGACCGTATGATTATGTTACTGCGTAACGAGGATAACATCCGTGAAGTCATTGCTTATCCGATGAATGGAAATGCACAGGATCTGATGTGTGGAGCACCAAACGAAGTAACAGAGCAGCAGTTAAGAGAAGTTCATATCAAAGTACGTGATTAAGGAGGAAAAACAATGGCAAATGTGATTTCAGATGAAACCATGGAATACGTTGGAATCCTTGCAAAGCTTGAACTTTCCGAAGAGGAAAAGGAAGCAGCAAAAAAAGACATGGAGAGCATGTTAGATTATATTGATAAATTAAATGAACTGGATACATCCGGTGTAGAACCGATGTCCCATGTATTTCCGGTGCATAATGTATTCCGGGAAGATGTAGTAACCAATGGTGACGGCGGCGAGGATACCCTTGCCAACGCGCCAGAGCGCAGAGACCGGGCATTTGTTGTACCAAAGACCGTAGATCAGTAAAGGAGGCGGCAGAAGATGAATTTATTATCACTGACAGCAGTAGAGCTTGGAAAGAAAATCAAAGCCCATGAAGTATCAGTAGAAGAAGCTACAAGAGCCGCCTTAGATGCCATTGCAGCAAGAGAGGATGCGGTACACAGTTTTGTTACCGTAGATGAAGAAGGTGCAATGAAGCGTGCGGCAGAAGTGCAGAAGCTCATTGATGACGGCACATTGACAGGACCGCTGGCAGGAGTTCCGGTAGCAATCAAAGATAATATGTGCACAAAAGGAATGCTGACCACCTGCAGTTCTAAAATTTTATATAACTTTATTCCGACTTATACCGCAGAAGCAGTATTAAATCTGGAAAAAGCCGGAGCAGTGATTCTTGGAAAGACCAACATGGATGAGTTTGCCATGGGAAGTACCACAGAGACCTCTGCTTTTGGAGAGACCAAAAAATCCATGGAATACCGAGCATGTTCCGGGTGGTTCGGCGTGGAAGCTGTGCTGCAGTAGCAGCAGAAGAATGCTTATTATGCACTCGGTTCCGATACCGGTGGATCCATCCGTCAGCCGAGTCCATTCTGTGGTGTGACAGGAATCAAGCCAACCTACGGAACCGTATCCCGATATGGACTGATTGCCTATGGTTCTTCTTTGGATCAGATAGGACCGGTTGCAAAGGATGTGACAGACTGCGCAACCATTTTAGAGGCAATTACTTCCTATGATAAAAAGGATTCTACTTCTTTAGAGAGAGAGAGACCGATTTTACCAGTGCATTAGTCGATGATGTGAAAGGAATGAAAATCGGTATTCCAAGAGATTATTTTGGAGAAGGACTGGATGCAGAAGTAAAGGATGCTATTTTAGCAGCCGCTAAGAAATTAGAAGAAAAAGGTGCTATCGTAGAAGAGTTCGATTTGAGCCTGGTAGAATATGCAATCCCTGCTTACTATGTAATTGCAGATGCAGAAGCAAGCTCCAACCTTGCCCGTTTTGATGGCGTAAAATATGGCTATCGTACGAAAGACTACGAAGGACTTCACAACATGTATAAGAAATCCCGTTCCGAAGGCTTCGGAGCAGAAGTAAAACGTCGTATCATGTTAGGCTCCTTTGTTTTAAGTTCCGGTTATTATGATGCATATTATCTGAAAGCACTGCGTACGAAAGCATTGATTAAGCAGGCATTTGATAAAGCATTTGCAAAATATGATGTTATCTTAGGACCGGCAGCACCGACCACCGCTCCGAAGTTGGGAGAGTCCTTAAGCGACCCGCTGAAAATGTATTTAGGCGATATCTATACCGTATCGGTGAACTTGGCAGGACTTCCGGGAATCAGCCTGCCATGCGGCATCGACAGCAAGGGACTTCCGATTGGCATGCAGTTGATTGGAGACTGCTTCAAGGAGAAGAATATCATCCGTGCCGCTTATGCCTTTGAACAGACAAGACCATATCAGCACAGCCCGTTAGCAGCAGAATAGGAGGAAAGAAGATTATGAGTAAACAGTATGAAACCGTCATCGGACTGGAAGTCCATGTGGAACTGGCAACCAGGACCAAAATCTTCTGTGGCTGTTCTACTGCATTCGGAAGTGCGCCAAATACACACACCTGCCCGGTATGTACCGGTATGCCGGGCTCTCTTCCTGTTTTAAATAAACAGGTGGTAGAATATGCCATGGCAGTAGGACTTGCCAACCAACTGCCAGATCAACCAGTATTGTAAATTTGACCGGAAGAACTATTTCTACCCGGACAATCCTCAGAACTATCAGATTTCCCAGCTTTATCTTCCAATCTGCCACGATGGCGGCATTGAGATTGAGACTTCAGAAGGAAAGAAAACCATTGGAATCCATGAGATTCATATGGAAGAGGATGCGGGAAAATTAGTCCATGATGACTGGGAAGATGTTTCCCTGGTGGACTATAACCGTTCCGGTGTGCCACTGATTGAGATTGTATCTGAGCCGGATATGCGTTCTGCAGAGGAAGTCATTGCTTATCTTGATAAATTAAGAATGATTGTGCAGTATCTTGGTGCATCCGACTGTAAGATGCAGGAAGGCTCCATGCGTGCAGATGTCAACTTATCTGTCCGTGAAGTAGGAGCAAAAGAATTTGGTACCCGTACCGAGATGAAAAATATCGGTTCCTTTAAAGCAATTGCAAGAGCCATTGAAGCAGAGACAGCAAGACAGATTGATTTGATTGAGTCTGGCGAAAAGGTAGTTCAGGAGACCAGACGCTGGAATGATGACCAGGGATATTCTTATGCCATGCGTTCCAAAGAGGATGCACAGGATTACCGTTATTTCCCGGAACCGGATCTGGTACCGATTGTTGTCAGCGATGAATGGCTGCAGCAGATAAAGGACAACCAGCCGGAACTGCGGGATGAGCAAAACTGGCGCGCTACGAGGCAGAGTTTGGCCTGCCGGAGTATGATGCAAAATTTCCTCACCGGAGAAAAGAAGCTGGCAGATCTTTCGAGGAGACCACGGCTATCTGCAACAATCCGAAGAAAGTTTCCAACTGGCTGATGTTGCCAAAGAAGTATTTGAGAAAGTCTTTGCAGAGGATATCGATCCGGAGAAGTATATCGAGGAGCACGGTTTAAAGAGTGACAACGATGAAGATGCGCTTCGTGCGACCATTGAGCAGATTGTAAAGGATAACCCACAGTCTGTTGAGGACTACCACAACGGTAAGGAAAAAGCGATCGGATTTTTAGTCGGACAGACAATGAAAGCAACAAAAGGCAAGGCAAATCCAGGCATGGTCAATAAGATTTTAAAGGAATTGTTATAATCGTTAAATATAAAAGAACTATGAAAAAAATCTGTGAAAACTTGTCTTTGAAAAATAAATCACGTATAATGCTTTACAAGGGCAGAAGAAAGAATGCACTTTCCGGAACAGGAAGTGCATTCTCTGTTATATGGCAGGCGATGCCTGCAAGAATGCGTGAACGAAAAGGAGTGCAGCGATGGCTGAAGATCAGAATAAAAATACAGTAGATGATACAACAAAGACAACCGAATACGAAGACGTATGTATATATGCCGCCGACCGGAAAGTGTTGCAGGCAAGATGATACATATTCAGGATAATATCTGCATCTGTAATGATTGTATGCAGAAGACGTTTGATACCATGAATACCGGTGGCTTTAACATGGGCGATATCATGAATATGAACAATGGCAAGATGCCAAACATCAGCATGATCAATCTCGCCGACTTCCAGGGAGGCATTCCGCAGTCTCAGAAGATCAAGAAAAAGAAGCCGAAAGAGAAGAAAGAAGCACCGGTACTGGATATTCATTCCATTCCGGCACCACATAAGATTAAGGCAAGTCTCGATGAGTATGTAGTGGGTCAGGAACAGGCAAAGAAAGTCATGTCCGTAGCAGTATATAATCATTACAAGCGTGTCATGTCTGACGATAAGGACGGTGTGGAAATTGAAAAGTCCAACATGCTTATGATCGGCCCGACCGGTTCCGGTAAGACCTATCTGGTAAAGACACTGGCAAAACTTCTGGATGTGCCGCTTGCAATCGCCGATGCTACGTCACTGACGGAGGCCGGATATATCGGTGATGATATCGAGAGTGTTGTAAGTCAAATTACTTGCAGCCGCAGACAATGATGTGGATCGCGCGGAGCACGGAATCATTTTTATCGACGAGATCGATAAGATTGCGAAGAAGCGCAATACGAACCAGCGGGATGTCAGCGGAGAAAGCGTACAGCAGGGAATGTTAAAGCTGTTAGAGGGTGCTGATGTAGAGGTTCCTGTGGGAGCGAGCAGCAAGAATGCCATGGTTCCGATGACAACGGTAGATACCAAGAATATTCTGTTCATCTGCGGCGGAGCATTTCCGGAGCTGGAGGAGATCATTAAGGAGCGTCTGAACAAAGAAGCTTCCATCGGTTTTAAGGCAGACTTGAAAGACAAATATGATAACGAGGAGAATCTGTTGTGCAAAGTTACCGTGGAGGATGTGCGTAAGTTCGGTATGATTCCGGAGTTTTTGGGACGTCTTCCAATTCTGTTTTCGCTCGAAGCTTTGACGGAAGATATGCTGGTGCGGATTTTGCAGGAGCCGAAGAATGCGATCTTAAAGCAGTATGAGAAGCTGCTGGCGATGGACGAAGTAGACCTTGTCTTTGAGGAAGGCGCATTGCATGCGATTGCCCGCAAGGCAAAGGAAAAAAAGTCGGAGCGCGTGCGCTTCGTGCAATTATAGAAGACTTCATGCTTGATATCATGTATGAAATTCCGAAGGACGACAACATCGGCCGGGTTACAATCACCGAGGATTACGTGGAGAAAAAGGGCGGTCCTCTGATCGAAATGCGTGGTGTTGCAGAACTTCCGGACAAAGAATCCAATCAATAAAAGAAATGGGCAGACAGGGAAATTCCCGTCTGCCTGTTTTTTCATCTTTATAAATTTCCTTTCAAAATTTCCGTTATCCCCTAGATTATCGTTGAAAAAATTGCTATCATAAAGATAGTATGTTTTTTAGAATATTTGAAATTAGTTCCTGAAGGAGGACATATGAAAATAATTCATTGTGCGGATCTGCATCTGGATTCGAAAATGACAGCGAATCTGAGCAAAGATCAGGCAAGAGAGCGCAAAAAGAGAAATTTTACGTACGTTTACAAGAATGGTAGAGTATGCATCAAAAAATGATGTGCGTGTAATTTTGATCGCAGGTGATTTATTTGATACAAGGAGCGTGTCGGCCATGGCGCGCAACACGGTGAGAGATACGATCAGTATGCATCCGGAAATTGATTTTTTGTATTTGAAGGGCAATCACGACAGTGATAATTTCCTCAACCGTATGGAAGAAATCCCGGAGAATCTGCTGCTTTTTTGAGGATACGTGGAAAGCGTACCGTTATGGAAATATTGTAATTTCCGGTGTGGAGCTTACCCCGCAGAATCGTGCGATTATTTACAATTCCCTTGTTCTGAATCATGATGATTACAATATCGTGACATTGCATGGACAGATCGGGGGCTATTATAGCAAGAACGAGACCGAAAATATCAGCCTAAATGATCTGAAAAATAAAAATATTGATTATCTGGCGCTCGGCCATGTGCACAGTTTTGCAAATGCCAAGCTGGACAACCGTGGAATCTATTGTTACTGTGGATGTCTGGAAGGAAGAGGATTCGACGAGTGTGGAGAAAAGGGCTTTGTACTTCTGGATATTGATGAGCAGACACATGAAGTGGATTACTCTTTTTGTACCGATGGCGGCCAGAACACTGTATACGTTAGAGATTGATGCATCGGGTGTAATGACCACGCAGGAGGCGGCCAACCGCATTGAGCAGGCGATTGCACAAAAAGCATATCCATCCGGAAGTCTCGTGAAATTTGTGCTGACCGGAGAAGTGGATGTGGATGCGGAAATCAATTGTGAGTATTTGCAGGATCTGTTTTCGGATTACTTCTATTTTGAAAAAGTATATGATCATACGCATCTGAAAATTGATTACAATGAATATGAAAATGATGCATCATTAAAAGGCGAATTTATCCGGATGGTATTGCAGTCGGATCTCAGCGAAGAACAGAAGACAGAGGTCATTCGCTGTGGCATTTTGGCGCTGTCCGGGGAGGAAATATAATATGAAACTGATTTCTTGTCATATTGAAAATTTTGGTAAATTATCGGACTTACGCGTCGATTTTGTGGAAGGAATCAATCTCTTTCATGAAATGAACGGATGGGGCAAAAGCACACTTGCAGCATTCCTTCGGGTCATGTTCTATGGATTTGATTCGAAAAAAAGAGTCGGGTTCCTTTGATAAGGAGCGTGTGTGGTATACCGGCCGTGGCAGGGAGGCACATATGGTGGTGAAGTAGACTTTTCTTATCAGGGAAAGGTTTACCGCATCAGCAGAACGTTTGGAAAGACGGAGAAAACAGATGCATTTCATCTGTATGATCTGATGACCAATCTGGAGTGTCACGATTTCTCATCGGACATCGGAACAGAGATTTTTGGATTGGACAGTGCTTCTTTTAAAAGAAGTGCTTTTATCGCACAGAATGACTGTGAGAGTGGTTCTACGGATGGAATCAATGCAAAGCTTGGCAATCTGGCCGAGAACACGAACGATATCAATAATTTTGATACCGCACAGAAGAAGATTCATGATCGTATGAATAAGCTTTCGCCGGATCGGGCGACCGGTTCCATGAAAAAGCGTAAGAATACGATCACGCTTCTGACCGAGGAACTTCGCAGCTATGATGCGGCAGAAAAAGCGATGGAAGATTTATCTGCCAGACTTGCGGACAAGCAGGACCAGAGAAAGGAACTTTCCAATATTCGTGCCAAGTATGCGAAAGCATTACAGGTGGCCAGTGAGGAGAGCCGCAGGGAAGGGTTAAAGCAGAATTATGCTGTAATCTGTGAGGAAGAGGAGCAGTGCAAAAAAGAACCTGAAAGCATACGATGAGATTTTTGAAAACCGGGTTCCGGAAGATTCGGAGTTTGAAGAAAAGAATCAGGAAGTGCAGATGCTTGGTGTGTTGAAGACTACCCTGTACAATCTGGGACTGACAGATGAGGAAAAAGCGCAGTATGAGAAGCTTTCCGATATGTTTGGCGACGGATATCCAAAGGAATCGAAATTGAAGCGATGGATCAGGAACTGGAACGTCTCGGCAAAATGCGGGAAGAAAAGATGCAGCTTGAAACAAAAATTTCTTATTTTGAAGCCATGGCAATGAAGCATGAGGAGCCTATGGTGATGATGAACCGCAGACTTCCGCTTTTGATCATTGCAATTTTATGTCTGGTTATTGGAATTGGTGTTTCCGTGGTATCATTTTTCGTTCCGGCGCTTGCAAAATTTTCGTGGGTCGTTCTGGCGGTTGGCATTGCAGTCGCAGTGTTGGGCATCGTGCTTCTGATCGCAAGGGCAGCACTTGCTTCCGCAGATGGACGCCGTGCACGGGAACAGAAGATTAAGCAGGAAGAGGAACAGCGAAAGCTGCGGGGAGCCGGTTGAAGCAATTCAGAAGACGATGGAGGAAGCTTCGGAGGAATCCCAGCGCATCGAAGAAAAGGTTGCGGAATTTTTTGGGACAGTATCATATTTTCTGTGCACCGGCAGATGCCCGTTCGAAACTTTATGAACTGAAAAATCTGTTGCAGGAATATGAAAGGTTAAAGACCAGAGCCGCAAGAAGTGACGCTGCAAGAGAAGAGTTTGATAATACCAGAAATGAACTTCTGAAATTTGGAGAAGAAGCAGGAATTGATTTTGGAGAAGACATTGCTGCGGGACTTAGCAGACTGCAGATGAAAGCTGCCGAATACCGGCTTGCCAGCCGTGCCTGCGAGCAGGCAAAGACGAAAAAAGCTGAGTTTGAAAAAAGAACACAACATGGAAGAACTTTCGAGCATTGAACGTTGTCCGTATACACTCGATGAGCTGAATATGATGATTCAGGATGTGGACGAACGGATGGAGGAAGTACGAGTCGGAATTGAGCAGTACAGCCATCAGATCGAGGACTTGCAGGAACAGCTGGACATCCGGGATGAAAAGGAGCAGCAGCTGGATATCTGCAGAAGAGAGCAGGAGCAGGAAGGGCATCATTACGAGGTGCTTGCTCTGACACAGTCGTTCTTGCAGACGGCGAAGGAACAGTTCTCGGCGCGTTATCTTGGACCAATTGAGAATGGATTTGGAAAATATTATGAACTTTTGACAGGTGACCACAGTGGAGACTGGATGGTCGATGCAAACATTGCCGTACAGATGAAGGAACAGGGCGAGATGCGGGAGACGAAGTGGCTTTCTGCAGGATATCAGGATCTGCTTGGTATCTGTATGCGTCTGGCATTAGTGGATGCGATGTATCCGGACGAAAAGCCGTTCCTTGTGTTAGACGATCCGTTTGTAAATCTGGATGAAGAAAAAGTTGTGCATGGAAATCAACTGTTGAGCAAAATCGCCGGGGAGTATCAGATTTTGTATTTTACATGTCATTCCAGCCGTATGTAAATTGATAGTGTCAAGTTTTCTATGAAAACTTGACATGTAGGGGCAATGCATCTTTGATGCATTACAATCATCAGCCCATTTGCTGAAAGCAAATTATGCATGGGCTGATGTTCGATATTCAAGGAAAAGAGGGACAAACATGAAGAGAAAGATTTTATTTCCACAGATCAGTGGGCTGATGCATGGAGGCGATTACAATCCGGAGCAGTGGCTTGACCGCCCGGACATTCTGGAAGCAGATGTACAGATGATGAAAGAAGCGGGCATGAACTGTGCGACACTTGGCGTTTTTTTTCATGGACCACATATGAACCGCAAGAGGGAGAATTTCATTTCGAGTGGCTTCACAAAATCATGGACCGGTTATATGAAAACGGCATTTATACAATTCTGGCAACACCTTCCGGTGCGCGTCCGGCATGGCTGGATGAAAAATATCCGGAGGCGATGCGTGTGGATGCATATGGGGTGCGCAATCATCATGGGGTTCGGCATAATCATTGCATGAGTTCACCAGTTTATCGGGAAAAAGTTGCAACGATCGTCAACAAACTCGTGGATGAGTTTGGGGATCATCCGGGACTTGTGATGTGGCATATTTCCAATGAATTTGGTGGAGAATGTTACTGCCCGCTTTGCGTGGCCCGTTTTCAGAAGTACCTTGCGGACAAATTCCACAATAGCATTGAGGAACTGAACAAGGAATGGTGGACAACTTTCTGGAGCCATAATTATAATGATTTTTCGCAGATTGAGCCGCCTTATCAGAATGGTGAATTCAGCAATATTGGACTGAATCTGGAGTGGAAGCGTTTTTACGACATGGAACATGACCGATTATATGAAACATGAGATTGCTATTTTAAGGGAACGCACGCCGAAGATTCCAATTACAACGAACTTTATGAAATTGTATGACGGTCTGGATTATCACAAGATGGCAGAAGAACTGGATGTGATTTCATGGGATTCGTATCCGGCATTTCACAATGATTATGAGAGTTTTCCGACACATTGGGAGAAAATGCGTTCGATCATGCAGTAATGCGTTCGATGAAAAAAAGACCGTCCGTTTATGCTGATGGAGAGCGCACCGGGATTGGTCAACTGGCACCCATATAACAAAATAAAGAGGCCGGGAGTGCATCAGCTTGCTTCTTTGCAGGCGGTTGCGTTAGGTTCGGATACGGTTCAGTATTTCCAGTGGAGAAAAGGCAGAGGTTCCTTTGAGCAGTATCACGGAGCGGTCGTGGATCATCTCGGTACGAACGATACGCGGGTATTTAAAGAAGTGGCAGAACTTGGCGAGACATTAAAGAAACTTTCGGATGTACAGGGAAGTGTTACAAAAGCAGAAGTTGCCATGATCTATGACTGGGACAGCCGCTGGGCGATTGATATTATGAAGGGACTTTCCCAGGAGACAAAGAATTATCCAAAGACCTGCATCGATACCTATCGCAATCTGATGCGTTTTGGTGTGGATGTGGATGTGATTCCAAGTAGCTGATTTTTCCGATTATAAATTTATTGTTGCGCCGATGCTTTATATGCTAAAACCAAACGTGGCAGAGCGCATGAAAACATTCGTGGAAAACGGTGGACATCTGCTGGCAACCTATCTTACCGGTTATGTGGATGAGAATCAGCTCAATTTCCTCGGCGGTTTTCCGGGAGACGGATTAAAAGATCTCTTTGGCGTTATCAGCGAGGAGATTGATACCTTGTATCCAAGTGATACCAATGCCGTTCATTTCCCGGACGATATGGTCGGACAGGTACGTGATTATGCGGAAGTGCTGCGCGTAAATGATGCGCGTACCTATGCAACGTATGAGAGCGACTATTATGCAGGTATGCCGGCTGTGACCGTGAAAGATACCGGAAAAGGCAGTGCATATTATGTGGCTGCAAGACTTGATAATGAAAGCATGCAGAATCTTTTTCGGCAGAATTTTAAAGCGTGCAGGCGTCAGCATAAAAGAATGCCGCTTGGTGTGGAATGCCATACACGTGAAGCAGATGGAAAAATTTACACATTTTATCTCAACTGCAGTGAGCAGGAGCAGAGCGTTTCCGATGTACATGGATACGACCTGATCACGGAAAAACAGATGGATGGAACATTGACACTTCCGAAGTATGGAGTCGCTATTTTAAGCATAGAATAAATAAAAAAGGCTTTTTATGAACTGTGACGAAATAATCAAATCAAATGATACGTATGATATCATCATTGTTACAGAAGCACTGGAGAGAATCATTGAGGTGGAGCCGGATTGCATACAGAAAATCAATGATTCTTATGCATTTTATTATTACAACAGAACAAAGGGTACCGCCGCTTAGTATAGAGACCTATACCTACTCTGCGATTCCAAAATGTCTTGGACTTTTGGACACGACAGCGTTAGAAGAAAGTGGAATTATTCAGGTACAGAATCAATCAGCCCTGTCTCTTCGTGGACAGGGCGTTCTTGTTGGCTTTATTGATACGGGAATCGCCTATGAAAACAATTGCTTTCGCAACCCGGACGGAAGCACCCGCATCCGGGCAATCTGGGACCAAACCGGAAAGCCGGTGGAAAATGCTGAAAGTGTCAATGTAGTGGATGTTCCGCCGGAAGGATTTGTCTATGGTGTAGAGTATACGAAAGAACGGATCAATCAGGCCCTGCAAAGTGAAAATCAATGGAACTTGTACCGCAACGGGACGAAAACGGGCATGGAACCATGCTTGCCAAAAGCATTGCCTGCGGCAGCGAGGATGTAAATGCGAATTTTATCGGCGCAGCACCACTTGCGGATATTGTGTGCGTGAAATTAAAACCGGCAAAACAGTATTTGCGGGATTTTTATTATATTCCCGATGGAATTGCGGTCTATCAGGAAAATGATGTGATGGCAGGCATTGCGTATCTGGAATCCATGGCACGGAAATTGCAGCAGCCTCTGGTCATCTGTCTGGGAGTGGGTACGAACAATGGGGGCCATTCCGGAGAAAGTCCATTGTGTGAATATATGAATGATATCGGAGCACTTTGGAGACGTTGCATCGTTGTGGCATCTGGAAACGAGGCAAATGCCAGACATCATTTCTGGGGGACAAACAATGAACCGCAAATCGGACAGAATAGTGGCAGTTCCAATGAAAATGCCACGGCGGTAGAAGTGGATGTGGAGGAGAATATGCCGGGCTTTTATCTGGAATTGTGGGCGAGTGCGCCGGAATTGTTTTCTATCTCCATCCGTTCCCCTTCCGGAAATATATTTCTCCAGAGTACAACACGGATCGAAGGACATCAGGAATATTATTTTGTATTGGAAAATACAAAAGTGGAAATTGATTACCGGACCGTTGGACACACGCGTGGCGATCAGTTGATCTTTGTACGTTTTGACCGGGCTGCGCGGGGAATCTGGACGATTTATGTGTATCCGGACACGACAATCACCGGAAATTTTCATGTGTGGCTGCCGATGACGGGAATGCTCCCGTCGGATGTGATTTTCCTGCGCCCAAATCCCGACATTACGCTTACGGTTCCATCCGCTGCGGAAATCCCGGTTACGGTTGGCGGCTATCAGACAGCCGATGGCAGTCTGTACGTAAATTCCGGGCGGGGCTATTCGACGAATGGTATCGTGAAACCGGATTTTGTGGCACCGGCAGTGGGAATTCCGGCAGTCGGTCCACGGGGAAATTATGTGACAATGACCGGAACGAGTGCGGCGGCAGCGATTGCTGCGGGTGCCTGTGCACAAATGATGGAATGGGGGAAGTAAGAAACAATTATTCTTTAAATTCGGTGGAGATTGGAAACCTGCTTATCCGGGGATGCAAAAGAAGTGATGACCGGACATATCCGAACACTTCCTGGGGGTATGGAAAGATGAATATTTATCAGTCATTTGTTCTTTTTGAATTGGCATAAAAAGGGGCTTTCGGGTATAATAAATAGGAGGGATTACCAACGAGGGATTACCAACACGTGGAGGAAAAAATATGGCAAATATCATGGATTATCTGGAATGGAGAGGGGATTTGACCTTTGCACAGTCTCCGTTCAATGAAGTAGACAATTTGATACTTTCGGAACTTGTTTATGTAGAGTTTGCAGGAATTGTTCCTTCGCCGGGGAAGGGGAGCATTACGTTAGAAGAAGCGAACACTGCTTTTTTTTTTTTCAACGCATACGGATGAGGAGATCAATGCCAGAGTTTCCAGTACGAAAGTAGCTGCTTTTATGATGCGTGAGATGGCAAAAACCAACCGATTCGGAAAAATAAAACTGTCCGCTTATATCAATGATATCCGGGTGGAAGAACAGTCACAGTTCTGCGCGATGGTTGTGGAACTTGGGGACGGACTGTGTAATGTTGTATACAGCGGGACAGATAATACCATTGTCGGATGGAAAGAGGATTTTAATATGAGTTTTCTTTCGGAGACACCGGGACAGCTCAAAGCGGTTGCATACCTTGAAAATGTGGCAGAACATACGGATGCGCGCCTGCGTCTTATGGGACATTCCAAGGGGGCAATCTGGCGGTATATGCGGCAATTCACGCAAACTGTGGAATTTCCAGAAAAATTGACATTATATACAGCAACGACGGGCCGGGCTTTACCGAGTCGATGATCGATCTGGAAAGTTATCGGAATATTCTGCCGCGCATTCACACGATTATACCGGAATCTTCTATTGTCGGAATGCTGTTTCAGCATGAGGAAGAATATGAGGTCGTGGCAAGCACAGGAAACGGGGGCCGGACAGCATGATATCATGAGCTGGGAAGTGATGGGGCCGGCACTGATGCATCTGAATAAAGTAAATGAGAAAGCGATTCTTCTGGATAAGACATTAAAATCCTGGATTTATGGAATGGATGAAGCCCAGCGGGAAAAACTTTGTGGACACATTGTTCGGCATATTGGATGAGGCAGATATCCGGACGGTCGATGATCTGGCAAACATGAATCCGGCAAAATTTGTAGAGCTGATCCTTGGAACTACGCTTGAAAAAGGTAATCAGCAGATGCTAAGAGACAGTATGCGACAGTTCTGGGAACAAAGTACCAATACGCTGAAAAACGTGATTTTCAAGAAATAATAGAATATAAAAATTTTATGAAAAGCTTTTTTTTTGTGTTGCAAGTAGGCTATAATGAAATCTATTGAGAAACACATGTGCGAAGACAAAGATGACGGAGCATATGTACAACAGAGAATGGAGAGTGAAACATGGCAAAAAAGAGAAGAACAATTAGCAAACTATGCAGCACAGAAGAAAGCTTTATGCGTTGAGAATGACACAATATCTGACAGCCTGTTCCAAGAATATGGAGTTAACCGGGGGGCTTCGTGATATCAATGGTAAGGGAGTACTTACCGGATTAACCAATATCTCTAAGATCGTTTCTTTTAAAGAGGACGAAAATGGAAAAACGGTTCCGTGTGATGGAGAGCTCTGGTACCGTGGATATAATGTAAAGACACTGATCAATTCGATTGGAAAAGACGAGTTTGGATTTGAGGATGCAACGTATCTTCTTTTTATTCGGTGAACTGCCAGATAAGCAGGAACTGAAGGAGTTTTGTCAGGTTCTCGGAGAGAGCAGAACACTTCCTACGAATTTTACAAGAGACGTAATCATGAAAGCACCTTCAAAGGACATCATGAACTCTATGACAAGAAGTATTCTGACACTTGCAGCGTATGATCCGGACACCAGTGTACAGACGATTGAGAACAATATCCGTCAGTCTATTCAGCTGATTGCAAACTTCCCGATGCTTGCAGTCTATGGATATCATGCATATAATCATTATGAGAACGACAAGAGTATGTATATTCACAGACCGGATCCAAGTCTGTCGACAGCGGAGAACTTTCTGCGCATGCTTCGTGCGGATAAGAAATATACGAAACTGGAGGCACAGGTACTCGATGTCGCATTGATGCTTCACATGGAGCACGGAGGTGGTAACAACAGTACGTTTACAACGCGTGTCGTTACTTCGGCAGGTACGGATACCTACTCTGCAATTGCAGCTGCAATGTCATCCCTGAAGGGACCAAAGCACGGTGGTGCGAACATTAAAGTAATGGAGATGATGAACGACATCCGTACTAATGTAAAAGACTGGGCGGATCGTGATGAAGTACGTGCATATCTGGCACGGATGCTCGATGGAGAAGTCTTTGATCATAAGGGACTTATTTATGGCATGGGTCATGCCGTATATTCCATTTCCGATCCAAGAGAGCGCATCTTCAAATCCTATGTAGAGCATCTTGCAGTGGCAAAGGAGCGCCAAAAAGATATGCTTCTTTACAATACGATCGAAGAACTGGCACCGGAACTGATCGCTGAGAAACGTCATATTTTCAAGGGTGTCAGCCCGAATGTGGATTTCTACAGTGGATTTGTATATGAGATGCTTGGCATTCCGGTAGAGTTATATACACCATTGTTCGCAATCGCAAGAATTACCGGATGGAGCGCGCACCGACTGGAAGAAATCGTTGGCATGAACAAGATTATTCGTCCGGCTTACAAGAGTGTAATGATTGAAAAACAATAATTAAAGAGGATAAAAAATGGAAAATGTAATGAAACAGGTAGAGGGCGGCGTATGTGCTGCAAAAGGATTTTCTGCAAACGGATTGAACTGTGGATTAAATCCAAACAAGGAAAAAAATGATCTGGCACTGATCTATTCAGAAAAAATGTGCAATGCTGCGGCAGTTTATACGACAAACAAAGTAAAAGGAGCGCCTATTCTTGTGACAAAGAAGAATCTGGCAGCCAGCGGCAACCATGCACAGGCAGTCATCGCCAACAGTAAGAATGCCAACACCTGTAACGCAGATGGAGAAGAAAAAGCGGCAAAGATGTGTGCACTTGCAGCTGAGCAGCTTGGCATTTCAGCAGACAATATGATTGTTGCTTCCACAGGTGTCATCGGTCAGGTGCTTCCAATTGAACCAATCGAGACACACATTGAGCAGCTTGCAAAGGGACTTGCTCGGAGCACCATGATCGCGCAGCCAACGCAATCATGACAACCGATACATTTCCAAAGGAATATGCAGTGACATTTACTGCAGGAGGGAAGAAATGCACAATCGGTGGTATGGCAAAAGGAAGTGGAATGATTCATCCGAATATGGCAACGACACTGAATTTTGTGACAACCGATGCTGCTATTTCTACGGATCTGATTCAGAAAGCATTATCTGAAATCGTAAAGGTTACATACAACTGTCTGAGCATCGATGGTGATACCTCTACCAACGATATGGTATGTATTCTGGCAAACGGACTTGCTGGCAATGAAGAGATTACAACTGAGGGAGAGGACTACAAGGCTTTTTTTCCGACGCATTATATCAGGTGCTGATGTCTCTTACAAAGATGCTCGCAAAAGACGGCGAGGGTGCCAGCAAGATGTTAGAGTGCACCTGTGCAGGTGCGCCGGATCAGGACACCGCAATCATCGTGGCAAAGAGTGTAATCCGTTCTCCATTGTTTAAATGTGCGATGTTTGGAGAAGATGCTAACTGGGGAAGAATCCTCTGCGCAATCGGATATGCTGAGGCGGAATTTGATATTGACAAAGTGGCCGTAGATCTGGCTTCTGCCAAGGGAACGATTGCTGTATGCCGTGACGGTTCCGGCGTGGAATTTTCAGAAGAAAAGGCAAAGGAAGTGCTCGGCGAGGATGAGATTTACATCAACATTAATCTGCATCAGGGAGATGCCAGCGCTAAGGCATGGGGATGTGATCTCACTTACGATTATGTAAAAATCAACGGAGACTATCGTTCATAATATACAGACAGCAGGAGGCATAAAATGAGTAAAAAGATTGGTTTTATCGGATGTGGAAATATGGGTACGGCAATGATGCAGGGGATTTTGGATTCCGGCAAATGCCAGCCTGAAGAAATGATGATTTCCTGTCGTACACAGGCTACATTGGATGAAAAGAAAGCGGCATTTGGCGTGCAGATAAGTACAAATAATCGCGATGTTGCTTCTTTTGCAGAGATTTTATTTGTGGCAGTAAAACCACAGTTTTATGCGGAGGTATTAAATGAGATCAAAGATCTTCTGACCGATGAGCAGATCATTGTTTCTATTGCACCGGGCAAGACGTTAGACTGGTTTACAGAACAGTTCGGACGAGAACTAAAAGTCATCCGTACGATGCCAAATACCCCGGCCATGGTAAAAGAAGGCATGATGGGTATGTGCATTGGAAGTAAAGTGACAGAGGAAGATGTCGCCCTGGTTCGTGATATCTGCGAAGGATTTTCTCAGACAGAAGTGATTCCGGAGCATCTGATGGATGTAGTGACTGCTGTCAGCGGCAGTTCACCGGCGTATGTGTTTATGTTCATTGAGGTCATGGCAGATGCAGCAGTAGCAGGAGGCATGCCAAGACAGCAGGCATATAAATTTGCAGCACAGGCAGTGCTCGGAAGTGCCAAGATGGTATTAGAGACAGGTATGCATCCGGGAGAACTCAAGGATATGGTATGTTCACCGGCAGGTACAACGATTCAGGCGGTTCGTGTGCTCGAGGAGAGGGGCATGCGAAGCAGCGTGATCGAAGCAATGATGAAATGTCTGGATATTTCCAGAAATATGTAATGATTAAAGGGTCAAAAGGTATCATCGATGCATGCTTGCATGCAATTCGATGTATACCTTTTGACCCTCATATCATGTAATTTATAAAGAGAGATAACGGCAACAATTTTGATTTGTTACCGGGAGAGAATACACTAGGATAAAATATGAATTTAGCAGAATTAAAGAGGGACAGCGTGCCGTACTCACCGATATCGGTGGGGAAGGCGCGCTGCGTCAGCATTTTTTAGATATGGGGCTGATTCCCGGAACAGTTGTAACTTATGTGAAGGCTGCTCCGATGGGAGACCCGATTGAGTATCGCATATGGGATTATGAACTTACCCTTCGCATGTCGGAGAAAGCAGATAAGAATTGCAAAAGTAGAGGCAGACAAACAGAAGGAACAAAAGCAGAAGAGCCGGAATACGAAGGTATCGCTTCATCCGGGCCTTGGCGAGATGGGGAATCTATCACGTAAAGCAACGTGGGGAAACTATCGAAAAAGGAGAACTGCTGACTTTTGGACTTGCAGGAAACCAGAACTGTGGCAAGACAACATTGTTCAATCAGCTCACCGGTTCCAATCAGCATGTTGGAAATTTTCCGGGTGTAACCGTAGACCGCAAAGATGGTCCGATACGCAAGCAGGAAAACACGCTGGTTACAGACTTGCCGGGTATTTATTCGATGTCTCCGTATACGAGTGAGGAGATTGTCAGCCGGGAGTTCTTCCTAAACAATCGTCCGCGAGGAATTATCAATATTGTGGATGCAACGAACATCGAGAGAAACTTATATCTGACGTTACAGCTGATTGAACTGGATATTCCTATGGTTTTAGCACTTAATATGATGGATGAGGTAAGGGATAATGGAGGCACCATTGATATTAACCTGCTGGAAAGTACATTGGGCATTCCGGTTGTGCCGATTTCAGCGGCAAAGAATGAAGGTATTGACGAGCTGGTGGAACATGCAGTGCATGTTGCACGTTATAGAGAACGTCCGGGTCGTATGGACTTCTGCGATGCGGATGGTGCAGATGGTGGTGCCATGCATCGATGCATTCACTCAATTATGCACCTGATTGAGGACCATACCCATAAGTACAAGATACCTACACGCTTTGCAGCCAGCAAGCTGGTCGAGGGTGATAAGCTGGTGGAGGATGCGCTGCATCTGGACCAGAATGAAAAGGAAATGATTGAGCATATTATCTGCCAGATGGAAGCAGAAAGTGGCATGGATCGTCAGGCGGCACTTGCCAATATGCGTTTTACATTCATTCATAAAGTATGTGCGGCGACGGTTGTAAAACCACATGAGAGCAAGGAGCACATAAGGAGCCAGAAAATCGACCGGATTTTAACGGGAAAATATACCGCATTGCCATTTTTTGCAGGCATTATGATATTGATCTTTTATCTCACCTTTGGTCTGATCGGAAAATGGTTATCGGATCTGCTGGATATTGGTATCGCAGCATTTACCGACTGGGTAGATCATTTGCTTACAATCGGCCATGTCAATACGGTGGTGCATTCACTGGTAATCGATGGTATTTTTTGCCGGTGTGGGAAGCGTGCTTAGCTTTTTTACCGATTATTGTGACGCTGTTTTTTCTTCCTTTCGTTGCTGGAAGACAGTGGATATATGGCGCGTGTGGCATTTGTGATGGATAAATTGCTGCGTAAAATTGGTTTGTCCGGAAGAAGTTTTGTCCCGATGATTATCGGGTTCGGATGTTCCGTTCCTGCAATTATGGCAACGAGAACACTTCCGTCGGAAAGAGACCGAAAGATGACGGTATTGCTGACACCGTTTATGAGCTGTTCGGCAAAGATGCCGATTTATGGTTTCCTTGCCGCTGCCTTTTTCCCTGGACACAGTGCTATTGTGATGATTTTATTATATTTTACAGGTATTCTTACCGGACTTTTGTTTGCCTGTATTTTGGATCATACAACATTTCGCGGGGAACCGGTTCCGTTTGTTATGGAGTTACCGAATTATCGTTTTCCGAGTGCGAAGAGTGTGGGAAGACTGATCTGGGATAAGGCAAAGGATTTTCTGACGAGAGCCTTTACGATTATTTTCCTTGCCACAATCATCATCTGGTTCCTGCAGAGTTTTGATCTGCATTTGAACCTGGTAGATAATTCACAGAACAGTATTCTGGCGGCAATCGGAAGTCTGATCGCACCAATCTTTGCACCGCTCGGATTTGCAGATTGGAGAATTTCGACAGCATTGATTACCGGATTTATGGCAAAGGAAAGCGTAGTAAGTACTTTGACCATTCTTTCGGCAGTGAATGTGCTGACTCCATTTACCGCGGCAGTATTTCTTGTATTTACACTTTTGTATACACCATGTGTAGCAGCTATCGCTTCCGTAAAACGTGAGCTTGGGGGCAAATGGGCAGTGTTTGTTGTTGTGATACAGTGTGTGATTGCGTGGCTGGTTGCGTTTGCAGTACATCTGGCAGGTATGGGATTCGGTCTGGGGTAGAAAGAAACTCGGGACTTGCTTTTTTCAGGTGATATGTGTAAAATAAATTTAGATTTTGTGTTCAATGGTGGGGTCGGAATCGATACCTGCAGTGAATATAATACATAGGTAGGAGAGATAAAATGAGTCAGGCAAAAGTAGAACAATATAAGAAAGATAAAGCCAATCGTAAGAAAACAATGAAAAAAGAAAAGATGCAGCGTATTGCTGGCCGCATCTGTGCATGTGCAATTCTTGTAGTAATTGTTGGATGGGCTGGTTATACCGGATATCAGTATTATGAACAGAATCGCCCAACGAAGACGATTTACGCAGATACAAATGCAATTAGTGACTATGTGAAGGATTAGATTCCACAGAGACTAAGTCTGAATAATTCCGATTACAGGAAGGCATCGCCTAGCTGGGCGATGCCTTTTCTAATGCATTCTGGACGGCTGCAAGAAGCAGCATGGAGGTGTATTGATTGTTTTGGGAATATGTAATATCGTTCAGTGATTGTTTTTTAAGATCTGTTCGCTTAGTTCATCAAGAGTTGGTCGTACAAGAGGGTACATGGTTTCCATTGTCTCATCGAGATTGACGAGAGAAATGGAGTTGATATGATTTTCGTCCACAGTAACCTGTACATCGATGGAGTTTCCGTCCATCATAACGGAAGAGGTATAGACACCGGGAACGTACATGGTCGGAACAGATTCTCCATCGTTGACATCGGTTACTTTCCGAAATGCAAGCAGTAAAATAAGAAGAATCAATCCAAGACCAATACAAACTCCTGCATATAAAAGCCGCTTTCTATGTAGTACGATGATTTTTGTTTTTGCACTCATGATTTGCCTCATTTCCTGTTATTTATATCATATGCGGGGAAGAAGAAATCATGCATGGAAACGAAAGAAAAAAGCACTTTTTGTTCAGAAAAAAATAGTAGAAAATGAAAAAAAGTTGTTGACAGGAGCATGGTGGTCTGATATTATACTAGATGTGTCCGACAAAAGACACCAACAAATGCGATAGTGGCGTAGTTGGTAACGCGCGACCTTGCCAAGGTCGAGACCGCGGGTTCGAGCCCCGTCTATCGCTCTTGCAGAAGCAGCTGTGATCAGAAAATGATTGACAGATGTACTTGATTCTGCTAATATACAACTTGTGCTTATGAGCACTTACAATTGAAAATGCGATAGTGGCGTAGTTGGTAACGCGCGACCTTGCCAAGGTCGAGACCGCGGGTTCGAGCCCCGTCTATCGCTCTCGTAAAAAGTAGTTGAGAACGCATTGTGCATGCGGGTTCAGCTATTTTTTTTGCTGTATAAAAAATCTTGACATATATAGATAGTCGATATAATATATAGATAACCGATATATCGATAAACTATATATGAAAAGGAGAAGAAAGATGGCAATCGAGAAATCACTTGTATCAGGAAGCATGACAATGCTTATTTTAAAGCTTTTGTCAGAAAAAAAGATATGTATGGGTATGAAATGATTGATACTCTCCGACAGAAGTCGGAAAATGTGTTTGAACTGAAAGCTGGAACGTTATATCCGCTTTTGCATGGCCTTGAAGAGAAGGGGCTTTTGCGGGTATACGAAAAAAGCATTTTCCGGGAAAACAAGAAAGTATTACAGTATTACGAAGCAGGGATGCAGTCTGCTAGACCAGAAGGCGCAGGAATGGAAAACATATGCCAGGGCTGTTGGAAATGTATTAGGGTCATGTGTTTTGGAGGGATAGCGGATGGAAAAGTATTTGCAGGCAGTGTTAGAACAGATTCGTTGTAAAAAGTACATCCTTATATCCGCGAGGAACTGATGGGGCATATACAGGATCAGATTGAAGATAATCGGAAGTCCGGTATGAGCGAGAAGGAAGCAGAGGAAGCCGCTGTCAGGGATATGGGGGATCCGGTGGAAATCGGAGTGGAATTTGACCGTATTCACAGACCGCAGATTGCCTGGAAAATGTTGATTGTGATCGGGTGATCAGTGTGCTTGGGATTCTGGTTCATTTTTTATTACAAGGCAGATTGCAGACAGTAATTTATTGGATAGCTCGGTGTCTGGAAGCAGCCGGTATGCACTTCATGTATTGATTGGTCTGACGTTGATGTTTGTGGTATATCGCATCGATTATACGTATCTGGCAAAATATGCGAAGGTGATTGCTGCATGTATTCTTCTTTTTGGGCTGGTATGTCTGCATGCAGGAACCGTGGCAGGAGGAGTTATTCTCGGAATACATGTCGGTGGTGGAAGTATAGTCGCAGTAAATACACTTTTGATGCTGTATGTACCCATTTATGCAGCGGTTGTTTATAAGTATCACGGAGAGGGACATGCAGGAATTGTGAAATCGATCGTATGGATGCTGTTACCTGTTTATATAGCTATCCGGCTTCCGCGCATGCCATTGGCTCTGATGTTGTTTGTGTCGATGCTGGTGGTGCTTATGATCGGGATTGGGAAAGGCTGGTTTCAGGTTGCGAAGAAGAAGGCATTTATACTGATGGGACTGGTCGCATTCGGATTTCCGGTTGGAGGCCTGGGTGCTTTGGTTTTGATGCGAGGTTCGCTGGGATATTATATAGAAAGAGCACGAAGTTTTTATATGGACAGTGATGGTCTTGCGTATTATGCATCAATGTTGGATTCGGTAAGAGACAATGCAAAATGGATCGGTAACAGCGGAATGAAGTTTCTGGGATTTGTGCAGGACGGTAACAGGGATTTTTTATTTTGAGTTATGTGACCGCAAGTTACGGTCTGCTTGCAGCAATTATTGTTTGCTGTCTGCTGGCGGTACTTGTAGTATTTATTTTCAGTGCATCCTTGCAGCAGAAGAATCAGTTGGGACTTGCCATGGGATGTGGCTGTGGCATGATTTTTCTGATGAATCTGGCAGCAAATATTCTGATCAATATGGGGATAGTTCCAACTGCATGGACATTTCTTCCGTTCCTGTCCGCAGGCGGCAACAATATCGTACTCTGTTATGGCCTTGTTGGCATTGTATTGAGCATTTATCGTTACAAAAATATATATCCGATACATGTGAGTACGAAGTTTGTACTTTCGGGAAAAAATGTACAATAGTTAACTTTGATTTTGAAATAAGGAAGAGCGGTCGCGCCGGCAATGAAAAATTGCCGGCGTATTTTTGTAAGAAAGTGAAAATTCTTCTTGACATAGTAGCAAAAAACTACTATTATATAAAACAAGGTAGCAAATTGCTACTTAACGAAATACAGGAGAAGAGAATGGAAAAAGTAAATGCAGACGGACTTACCGAAGAAGAGTTTTTGGCAAAATATCAGCCGGGAAATTATAAACGTCCATCGGTCACTGTGGATATGATGGTACTGCGTATGATGCAGAGGCTAGAGGGAATGGAAATACTTCTGATTCAAAGAAAGAACCATCCATATATAGATACCTGGGCGTTGCCGGGAGGATTTGTGGATATCGATGAATCTGCATATCATGCGGCTGCCAGAGAATTACAGGAGGAGACTGGATTACAGGATGTGTATCTTGAGCAGCTCTATACGATGAGCCAGCCAGACAGAGATCCACGTATGCGGGTCATTGATATCGCATACATTGCACTTCTTCCTTATGACAAGGCAGTCGAGGCAAAAGCAGGAGATGATGCAAAGGATGCGCTTTGGTTTCAGATCACATATGAGAACCATAAGATAAAGCTTCAGAACAAAGAACAGAACATTTCCATAGAATATGCTTTGATCGAAAAAGAGTTTCCGAATGGTGTGTTAAAGATAAAAAATTATATCCCGGAGCAGATCAGCGAGGAAGCATTGGCATTTGATCATGCGCAGATTATTCTCGAAGGACTTATGAGACTTCGTAACAAGGTCTCCTATACGGATGTCGCTTTTAATCTTGTACCGAGAGAATTTACGCTGCCGGATCTGCAGAAAGTATACGAAGTCATCCTTGGGGAAGAATTATACAAAACAAATTTTCGCAGCAAAGTGAAAAACAAAGTGGTTTCGCTTGGAAAAAGTGGAAAACCATTGTCTGGAAACCGGAAGGCTGCTTTATATCAGTATTGTGAGGAATAGGTTATGAAAAAAATATTAGTGATTGTAGATATGCAAAAAAGATTTTACTACTGGAGTGCTTGGCAATGCCGAATGTGCAGCGGCAATTCCGGAAGTGGTAAAGGTAGTAGCAGAAGGAAATTATGATGAGATTGTTCTGACAAAAGATACACATGATCAGACATATCTGCATACACAGGAAGGAAAATATCTTCCGGTGGAGCATTGTATCGAAGGAACAGAAGGCTGGGAGATCGTGGATGAAATCCAGGCTGCATGTCAGTCCTGCAAAAACCTTCATATGGTATGTAAGCCGACCTTTGGAAGTCTCGAACTTGGCTATCTGCTGAAAACATTATGTGAAAAAATATAAAGGGGAAGAGACTGAGATTCATTTTTGTGGTGTATGTACCGGAATCTGTGTAATCAGCAATGTGATGATTGCGAAAGCATATGTGCCGGAGGTGCGTATCTGTGTAATTGAAAATGCATGCGCCTGCGTGACACCGCAGTCCCACAGTACTGCAATCGAAGCAATGAAAACCTGTCAGGTAGACATGATCTGAATGTGGCAATTGTAAATGGATGTTCAAATAGAGAAAGAGAGAATAAAATTATGAAATTAGAACCGATTATCACCAGTTTATTAGAAACGGATATGTACAAATTTTCCATGGGTCAGGCGATTTATCACCAGTTTTCCGACTACAAGACTACATGGACATTCAAATGCCGCAATCAGGATGTGCATTTTACACCGGAGATGATAGAAGAAATCAGAGAACAGATTAAGGCATACTGTGATCTTCGTTTTACAGAAGAAGAGCTGGAATATCTTCATAATATTACATGGATCAAGGGTTCTTATACTGATTTCCTTCGTTTGTGGCAGCCACGCTATGCGGACTTTCAGATTACAGAAGATGCACCGTGCGGTCTGTCCATTGAGACATTCGGTACCTGGCTGAATACTTCGATGTATGAGATTCCGACACTTGCCATTGTCAATGAAGTGTACTTCCGGATGGCTTACGATTACAAGAAGCTGGAGGCAAGCTTTGAGAAACGTCTCGATGAGAAGTTAGAGGCATTGAACGGAACATATTGTATCGGAGCATTCAGTGAATTTGGCCTGCGAAGAAGACTTTCTGCACAGACACAGGAATTGGCAGTAAGAAAGTTCAGTGAAGCAAAACTGAAAGAATCTGTTTTCGTTGGAACATCGAATGTCTATCTTGCAAAGAAATATCACCTCAAACCGGTTGGCACTATGGCACATGAATGGATTATGTGTGTGGGACAGGGAAATCATAAACATAATCCGGCATATTCGAACTGGTATGCACTCGATGCATGGGTAAAAGAGTATGGTGTGTTAAATGGTATTGCGCTGACAGATGCCATTACAACGGACTGCTTCCTGCGGGATTTTCAGCTGACCTATGCGACACTGTTCAGTGGTGTGCGTCATGACAGTGGAGCTCCTTTCGAGTGGGGCGAGAAAATGATCACATTACGAAAAGCTTGGCATTGATCCGACCAGTAAGACACTTCTTTTCAGTGATGCCTTAGACTTCGAAAGAGCAAATGCGTTGTACAGTTACTTTAATAACCGTGTAAAGGTTGCTTTTGGAATCGGAACATATATCAGTAATGATACGGATGTGCCGGCGCTGAATATTGTTATGAAGACGACGGCATGCAATGGCATGGATGTGGCAAAAATTTCGGATACACGGGGAAAAGGAATGTGCAAGAACCCGGACTATGTGGAATATTTACAGCGATGCATCAACTGGCGTATGGAGAATGACAAATAAAAAGCAAAATCCTTATGGATAACCTATTTTGTGTATTGTAAAAAACTTCAGGGACTTTTATAATAGGAATATAGGGGAAGGAAAGAAACAAAAGGGCTATCAATTGGGAGGTGCTCGAAGATGAAATGTGGAAAAACATTTGAAGAATTTGAAGCGCTAAATGGAATTAGTGTAGAAGAAATTTTATCCGTATTCGAAGCGGTTTCGCAGGCGTATCCGATGATTGTATCTGCCAATCTGACAAAGAATACGTATACCATGATCAAGGATGATGAATTTTTAGCTGGGAATCTGCCAATAAGTGGACGATTTGACGATCTGATTGATTTTGGCGTGGAGTTTATTCATCCAAATTATCAGAGTGTGTTTTTGGAGAATTTTTCCAGAGAGAGACTATTACGACTGTTTGGACAGGGAAAGCGCGAGGTATATGCCAAGCTTTATCAAAAGGGGCGTGGTGACAGGTACCAATGGGTTTCCTGTCATGTGATCCGTGTACAGGATCGTAATGGGGATATCTGTGAAATTTGTATCAACAAGATTCTCGAAGACGCATATGCCAGCGGGCAGCCTTGTGTGAAACGGGGCGCACCGTATTGATCACGGCATTTGAAGATGTCACATGGATGAAGATGTCTGATGGCCCAGACATGAGAAGGGGTGCTTTCTTGTGTCTGGGCATTTTTTGTTGTGCATCTGTTTATTTACTATATAAATAAAGGAGAATTGTATGCAGTTTTATTTAGCACCTCTTGAGGGTGTAACCGGATATATTGTGCGCAATGCATTTGCACATCACTTTCCATATATTGATAAATATTTCACACCGTTTTTTCCGGCAGCTAAGCGAATGAATAAAAAAATAATCCGGGATCTTATTCCGGAAAACAATCCGGGAATCAAGCTTGTGCCACAGTTGATGGTAAATGATGCAAAAGACATGGAAATGATGGGAAGCAGCTGAAGGATATGGGGTTTGAGAGTGTAAATTTAAACTGTGGCTGTCCGTCGGGGAACGGTGGTGTCAAAGAAAAAGGGCGCAGGGATTCTCGGAGATCCGGTGGCGCTGGATCGTTTCCTTGACGAGACGTTTCGGGTGTGTCCGCTTAAAATTTCTATCAAGACGCGTATCGGTGTGGAGTTTCCGTCGGAATGGGAGGATATTTGCAAGGTTTATGAAAAATATCCGTTGGAAGAGTTGATTATTCATCCGCGCGTGCGGACTGATTTCTATAAGAATACTCCGAATATGGAGGCATTTGCGTATGCCGTGGACAGACTTCCTATGCCATTGTGCTATAATGGGGACATCAACACGGTGGAAGATTACCAGGCGTTCACAGAGCGTTTTCCACAGACAGACCGGATGATGATCGGACGCGGACTTCTTGCAAATCCTGGTCTGGTTGGAGAAATTTTGGGGCATGACAGAGCGGATAAAAAACAGATAAAAGCATTCCATGATGAAATTGTGAATGGCTATACGGAGATTTTTTCGGGGGACAAGGATGTAGTAGGGCATATGAAAGAAATCTGGTTTTATCTGATCCGGTTTTTCCCGGACAAGGCAAGATGTTTAAAACAGATACAAAAATGTCAGTCGATGCCGGAGTACCGACTGATTGTACAACAAATATTATCATAGACTTTTTTGTGAAAATTCGCTAGAATAGAGATTATGTAAAAAAGAAAGAAGAGGAACTTTCATGAGTTTGGCAGATAAAATCTTTGTAGATATGTGTAATGATATCTTAGATAATGGTACCAGCACAGAAGGAGAACTGGTTCGCCCGCACTGGGAGGATGGATCAAGTGCATATACCATCAAGAAATTTGGAGTGGTAAACAGGTATGATTTATCAAAAGAATTTCCGGCGATTACCTTGCGTAAGACGGCCATCAAGACCTGTACCGAGGAGATGTTGTGGATCTGGCAGCGCAAGTCCAACAACATTCATGACTTAAAAAGCCATGTCTGGGATGAATGGGCGGATGCGGATGGTTCCATCGGTAAGGCCTACGGTTACCAGCTGGGTGTGAAACATCAGTATAAAGAGGGCATGATGGATCAGGTGGATCGTGTGATCTATGATTTAAAGCACAATCCATTCAGCAGAAGAATCCTGACGAATATTTATGTGCATGCAGATTTGCATGAGATGAATTTATATCCGTGTGCATACAGCATGACTTTTAACGTGACACAGAAAAAGGGCGATGACAAACTGACCTTGAATGCCGTGTTGAATCAGCGTTCACAGGATGTCCTTACTGCGAACAACTGGAATGTATGCCAGTATGCGGTATTGATGCATATGCTTGCGCAGGTATGCGATATGCGTGTCGGCGAACTGGTACACGTGATTGCAGATGCACATATTTATGACCGGCATGTTGACCTTGTGCGGGAGCTGATTCAAAGAGAGCAGCATCCGGCACCGAAGTTTTCATTAAATCCGGATGTCAAGGATTTTTATCAGTTTACGACAGATGATATTACGATTACAGATTATGTGACCGGTCCACAGATTAAAAATATTCCGGTTGCAATATAGGAGGCAGACGAGATGAATCTTATTGCAGCAGTTGACAAGAACTGGGCGATCGGCAAAAATAACGAGTTGCTGGTGCGTATCCCGATGGACCAGAAGTTTTTCCGTGAGACAACGACGGGAAAAGTCGTAGTGATGGGAAGAAAAACACTGGAGAGTTTTCCGAACGGACTTCCACTCAAAAACCGAACGAACATTGTGCTTACCCACAATCCAAATTATAAAGTGAATGATGCCATTGTTGTACATTCTCTGGATGAACTTCATGAGGAATTAAAGAAATATAACAGCGAGGATGTATATGTCATCGGAGGAGAAAAAATATATGAGCAGCTTCTTGATGAATGCGATGTGGCACACATCACAAAGATTGATTATGCATATGATGCAGATGCATATTTTCCGAATCTGGACGAAAAGCCGGAGTGGGAGATTACGGCTGACAGCGATGAGCAGACATATTTTGATTTAGAATTTTATTTCTATAAGTACGAAAGAAGATAACATGAGTGATTTTATATTTAGTATCAATGTAACCTTTCCGATTTTTCTTGTGATGGTGATCGGATGGGTACTCCACCAGATTGGAATGCTGGATGAGCATTTCGTCACCGTGGCCAATAAATTTAATTTCCGCGTGACCCTGCCGTTTATGTTGTTTCGTGACATTGCGGCGGTCGATATCCGGGAAGTATTTGATTTGAAATTTGTTTTATTTTGTGCTCTTGTAAGTACTACATGCTTCTGGGTGATCTGGGGACTGACGAAAGTTTTTCTGAAAGACAAAACGATGCGGGGCGCTTTTGTCCAGGCATCCTTTCGAAGCAGTGCAGCGGTCATGGGACTGGCTTTTATCAGTAATATTTATGGTTCCTCTGCGATGGGACCTCTTATGATCATCGGTGCAGTACCGCTGTACAATATCTATTCTGTTATTGTGCTTACGTTTGAGGCAAATGATGAGGGAGAAGCAAAAAATACAGGAAAAATCAAAGAAGCATGTGTCAATATTGCAAAGAACCCGATTATTATTTCCATTGTACTGGGATTGATCGCAGCGTTACTTGGCGTTCATTTTCCGGTTAGTGTGGATAAGACAATCAACTCTGTGGCGCAACTTGCAACTCCGCTGGCACTGATTGTGTTAGGAGCCGGATTTGAAGGACGCAAAGCCCTTGCCAAAATCAAACCAACGCTCTGGGCCGCATCGATTAAACTATTTTTCCAGCCTCTGGTATTTTTACCGTTGGCAGCAGTATTGGGCTTTAGCGGCGAAAAAAAAATGGTAGCGATTCTGATTATGCTGGCATCTCCGACGACGCCGAGCTGCTATATTATGGCAAAAAATATGAAGAATGATGGAACACTGACCGCAAGTGTGATTGTGGCAACAACACTTCTGGCAGCGTTTACATTGACATTCTGGATTTTTGTATTTCGAAGATTTGGACTGATTTAGGAGGAAATACATATTATGGATATCACAGGTAGAAAATTATTCGTAAAGGCTCTGCAGGAAGAGGGTATAGATACCATATTCGGGTATCCTGGTGGAACCGTTACAGATTTGTTTGATGAATTATATAAGACAGATTCCATTGATCTGGTATTGCCGCGCCATGAGCAGGGACTGATTCATGAGGCGGAAGGTTATGCAAAGTCGACCGGAAAAGTCGGGGTCTGTCTTGTGACGAGCGGACCGGGAGCAACCAATATTGTGACAGGTCTTGCGGATGCACATTATGACAGCATTCCTCTTGTATGTTTTACCGGGCAGGTACCGCTTGGACTCATTGGAAACGATGCATTTCAGGAAGTAGATATTGTCGGCATGACGAGAAGTATCACAAAGTATGGTGTTACCGTACGAAATCGTGAGGATCTTGGAAAAATCATCAAGATGGCTTTTTATATTGCACAGACAGGGAAGCCGGGACCGGTTCTGATTGATATTCCAAAAGATATTCAGACTGCATCGGGTTCGTCGGTTTACCCGGATCATGTGGATATCCGTGGCTATAAGCCAATCAACAGTGTACATGTGGGACAGTTGAAACGTGCGTATAAGCTTTTAAAGTCTGCTAAGAAACCGCTGATTCTTGCAGGTGGCGGTGTGAATATTGCGCGTGCGAACAAGCAGCTACAGGAATTTGTGGAAAAGGAAAATGTACCGGTTGTAACAACAATTATGGGAAAAGGCGCAATTCCGACGACACATCCGCTTTATATCGGAAACTGTGGAATGCATGGAAAATATGCGGCGAATATTGCAGTTACAGAGTGTGATGTGCTTTTTTCCATCGGAACCCGTTTTAACGATCGCATTACTGGTGATCTGAATGAGTTCGCACCGCATGCAAAGATCGTACATATTGATGTGGATACAGCTTCGATTTCCCGTAACGTAGTAGTCGATGTACCGGTCGTATCGGATGCAAAGACAGCGCTTGAGAAACTGATTGAGTGGGCGGAGCCAAAGAAGACCGAAAAGTGGCTGGAGCAGATCAGACAGTGGGATGAGGAAAATCCATTGGCAATGTGCCGGGATCGTGGATTAAGCCCGCAGATGATCATGGAACACATTAATAAAGAATTTCCACACAGCATTTATGTTACCGATGTGGGACAGCACCAGATGTGGGCGACACAGTATCTGGAACTTGATGAGGAGAGTCAGCTGATCACTTCCGGCGGACTTGGAACGATGGGATTTGGTTTCCCTGCTGCAATCGGTGCCAAGATTGCAAACCGTGACAAAGATGTTGTACTGGTGACCGGAGATGGCGGTTTTCAGATGAACATTCAGGAGATGGCAACTGCGGTAACGCAGGGAACGAACATTACAATCTGTCTTTTGAACAATTATTATCTTGGTATGGTGCGCCAGATGCAGGAGCTGTTTTATGGAAAGCGGTACAGTGCCACCTGCCTGAGAAAACGTCCGGGATGTCCGAATGACTGTAAGGGACCGAATGAGGCATGCCCGAAATACACACCGGATTTTGTAAAACTTGCAGAAAGTTACGGGGCATATGGCATCCGTGTTGAGAATGAGGCAGACATCGATGCAGCTTTTGCGGAAGCAAAAAAGCACAAAGACGCACCAACGATCATTGAATTTATGATTGCAACAGATCAATTGGTACTTCCGATGGTAAAAAGTGGGAATCCTATGAGTCAAATGATCTTAAAATAGAGGAGGGGAAAATATGTCTGAGATGAAAAAGCGCTGGATTGCTTTATATGTAGAAAACCAGGTAGGTGTACTGGCAAAAGTTTCCGGACTTTTTTTCCGGAAAATCCTATAATTTACAGTCACTGACCGTAGGAACAACGGAAGATGAGAGTGTTTCCCGTATGACGATTAGTGTTGCAAGCGATGATATTACGTTTGAGCAGATCAAAAGCAGTTGAACCGTATGGTGGAAGTTATTAAAGTGATTGATCTGACGGATGTACCGCTTCGTCTGAAGGAATTGATGTTTGTTAAAATAATGGATATCAATGAGACACAGATGACGGAGGTATTTCAGATTGCACAGGCGATGCGTGTGGACGTGGTGGATATCGGTGTGCACAGTGTTATGCTTGAGTGCAGAAGAACCGAACAGAAACATGATGATCTGATTGCCATATTGAAAAAAGAAATTTAAAAATATCTCGGTTGTGCGTGGCGGATCGGTAGCAATTGAATCCATCAGTACAGAGTGCAGATAAGAATTATGCAGATAAGAAAAGAGACGGTTGCAGTGTGTAATCGTCTCTTTTGCGTTGTTCATCTTTTGTGCGAGATTATCGTGCAACCGCTTCGATGATCTCTCCGACATACATTACGTGCATATCATTGTCGCTGTACCATTTTGGCATGATCTGTGGATCGACGAAGGTGTCTTCCGTAATCGGAACGGCAGCCATCTTTCGGCACAGAAGAACGAGATTTGCCTCATCCGGATAAGGAATATTGTGGCGGAATGCCGGTGTCAGGCCGGCACCTTTGAACTTGTCATCAACATTGCGGCCACTTTCTTTTCCGCAATAGCTCAATGCATCACGGTACTTCTCATTAAAGAAAGACATGGAGAAAAATTCTCCGTTATCAATAAATTCTTTTTGTGTAGCGGCTGTCACGGATAAAGATGTAGACAACATTTTTGCCCCAGAGGACACCAACACCGCCCCAGCTGACGGTCATGGTGTTGCATTTGTTTTTGTCTCCGGCAGAAATCAAAGCCCATTCTTTTCCGATTTTGGTAAATGGGTTCATATTTAACATGTCGATTGGATATGGTTGAAATGTATGCATGAAAATCCTCCTTTTATTTAACAATTTAATATATGTATATTATAGCAAAAATGAGATTATTTTTTCAAGTAACCCATTGTAGAAACTCTGCATACAATAGCATGAGAAAACATAAAGGGCCTTATATGGATCTGAATCAGAATGTAAATGAAAATGTGGATACAGGAACATTGCGTATCCATTTGACAAATGAATCGAACGGAACACCGGTGCAGGGAGCAAAAATTTCCATATCTTATACGGGAAATCCGTCACAGACGATTGAGGAGGTGAGTGCGGATGATTCCGGAAATAGTGAAGAACTTACGCTTAATGCGCCTCCACTTGAATATTCTATGGAACCCTCGGAAGAGCAGCCGTATGCCGAATATACGATTCGCGTGCAGGCCCCGGGATATCGGGATATTACGGTTTCGGCGATTAACGTCCTTCCTGGGGAAACGGCGATTCAAAATGTAAGGATGGAGGCGGAAGATGCACCGGGCGACCGGATTGACATGGTTGTGATAGCTGCACATACACTGTACGCGGAATATCCGCCGAAAATACCGGAGGATGAAATCAAACCAATGAATGAGAGTGGAGAAATCGTACTGAGTCGTGTGGTAATTCCGGAATACATCGTGGTACATGATGGTGCACCGGGCGATACGACCGCTTCCGATTATTATATCCGTTATCGGGATTATATTAAAAATGTTGCATCGAGTGAAATTTATGCAACATGGCCGGATGCCGCCATACGGGCAAATGTGCTGGCAATTATGTCTTTTACGTTAAATCGTGTATACACAGAGTGGTATAGGGGAAAAGGCTATAATTTTACAATTACTTCGTCCACAGCTTATGATCACAAGTTTATATATGGAAGAAATTATTTTCAGAGCATTTCGCGGGTTGTGGATGAGATGTTTGAAAATTATTTGTCCAGGCCAAATGTGCGTCAGCCGATACTGACACAGTATTGCGACGGACAGCGTGTTACCTGCCCGAACTGGATGTCACAGTGGGGCAGCAAATATCTGGGTGATCAGGGATACTCTGCAATTGATATTCTGCGCAATTATTATGGCAATGACATGTATATCAACACTGCGCAGGGAATATCCGGGATTCCGGCATCCTGGCCGGGATATAATCTGAGTATCGAGTCGAGTGGAGAGAAAGTACGGCAGTTGCAGGAACAGTTGCAGAGAATTTCCCAGGCATATCCTGCAATCCCTTCCATCACGGCAGATGGCATATATGGAAACCGTACGAAGGAAGCTGTGGCAAAATTTCAGTCGGTGTTTGGTCTTCCGGCGACGGGCGTGGTCGATTATCCGACCTGGTATCGGATCTCGGATATCTATGTTGCGGTATCCCGTATTGCCGAACTTCGTTGATCGCGTAGCTAGACAATCCAAATACTTTGTGCTTAAATAGAAAACAGCAAATTTACCCATTAAGAGGAAGTACAATGAAAAATTACAAAATAATTGTTCAATATGATGGAACAAGATATAAAGGCTGGCAGGTGCAAAAGTCCACGGATGCGACCATTCAGGGAAAACTTCAGATGGTACTTTCCAAACTTGCCGGCCATCCGGTAGAAGTGATTGGTTCGGAAGAACCGATGCCGGAGTACATGCCAATGGACAGGTGGCAAATTTTCATATCGAAGAGCATTTTTCAAAAAAGAACAGCTCATGGAAACATTCTGGAATTTTCTACCCGAAGATATTGCTGTGATACAGATCGAAGAAGTGGACGAGCGTTTTCACAGCCGTTTTCATGCGGTGTCCAAAACATACAGTTACCGGATACGGACAAGTCCTATTCCCTCGGTGTTTGACCGCAGGTATCTTTATCAGTATGGAGAGCTATTGGATGTCGGGCTTATGGAACAGGCAGCACAGTTGTTGATTGGAACACATGATTTTGTCGCTTTTTGTGGAAATAAGCATATGAAAAAAGTCTACGGTGCGCACAATTATGGATATTTCTTTTGTGCAAAAAGAGGATGAGATTACGATTCTTTATACCGGAGACGGATTTTTGCAGAATATGATACGGATTCTTACCGGTACGCTGATTGAAGTGGGGCGTAAGGAAAGAAGTCCGGAGAGCATGAAAGCACTTCTGGAGGCAAAAAGGGAACTGGCCGGCTACACCGCGCCACCGCAGGGATTACGATTGGAACAGGTAGAATATGGAACAGTGGATGGTCATAAATAAAGGGGCCGATTTTAAAGGGATTGGAAATAAATTTCATATTGATCCGGTGACGGCGCGGATCATTCGAAACAGGGAAGTCATCGGGGATGAGGAGATACATAGCTTTCTGGCAGGAACGCTGCAGGAACTTCCGGATGTTCATTTGATGCAGGATCTGGATCTTCTGGTGGAGTTACTGGATCAGAAGATAAACGAAAAGCAAAGATACGGATTATCGGTGATTATGATATTGATGGAGTAATGTCTTCCTATATTTTGTATCGTGCGCTGACCAGATGCGGGGCACAGGTGGATGTGGCGATACCGAACCGTATTACGGATGGATATGGATTGAACCGGAATCTGATCACAGAAGCATTAGAATGTGGCGTGGATACCATTCTGACCTGTGATAATGGAATTGCTGCAATCGAAGAGATTGCTTATGCAAAGGAAGCAGGAATGACGGTTCTTGTGACCGATCATCATGAAATCCCATTCAAAGATGTGGATGGGGAGCGCATCTATATGCGCAGTGAAGCAGATGCCATCGTCAATCCACATCAGAAGACATGTACATTTCCATACAAGGATTTGTGTGGTGCAGGAATTGCCTGGGCGGTTATTGTTGCATTGTATGAAAAAAATAATATCGAACAAAGAGAAGTTGAAGATCTGCTGGAGTTTGTCGCGTTTGCAACGGTGGGAGATATCATGTCCCTGACCGGATTGAATCGTATTCTGGTCAAGGAAGGATTAAAAAGAATTCACCATACGACAAACATCGGTATGCGTGCGTTGGTCAGTCAGTGCGGACTTTTGCCGGAACAGATTGACACTTATCATTTCGGATTTGTTCTCGGACCATGTATCAATGCGGCGGGAAGACTTGATACGGCCCGCCGTGCACTGCGCTTATTTATTTCGGAAAGTCCGGAGGAAGCGGCAGAGATTGCGGAAGAACTGGTTGTGTTGAATGAAGAGCGAAAAGAGATGACAAGACAGGGAGTGGAAGAGGCAAAACAGCTTGTGGAAGAGGGGGCTATGAAAAAGATCCGGTCCTTATCCTGTATCTGCCGGATGTGCATGAGAGCATTGCAGGTATTATTGCCGGGCGCATTCGGGAATACTATTATCGCCCGACATTCATTTTGACGAAAGCGGAGGACGGCGTAAAAGGAAGTGGTCGTTCAACTGAAGAATATTCTATGTATGAACAGATGTGTAAATGCAGTAATCTGCTGACAAAGTTTGGAGGACATCCAATGGCGGCCGGCTTGTCGCTTCCGGAAGAGAATGTGGAGCTATTCCGCAAGCAGATGAATGAAAACTGTCCATTCCGTGCAGAGGAGATCGTGCAGACCATTCACATTGATGTGCCGATGCCGGTGGATTATGTGACCAATGCTCTGGTTGAAGAATTTTCAATTCTTGCACCGTTTGGCAAAGACAATCCGAAGCCTGTTTTTGCGGATCGAAATTTGAAAATCAGCCGCATGTGGGTCATTGGCAAAAATCAGAATGTACTTCGAATGACACTGGTTTCCGAACAGGGACGTCCGTTATCTGCAATTTACTTTGGCGATATCGAAGCCATGCGGACGTATCTGGTGGAGCAGTATGGTACACAGGAAGTGGAAAAGGCGTTTCATGGAAGAGAGAATAACATGCAGATATCCATTGTATATTCTCCCAAGATCAATACATACAAAGACAGTGAAACTCTTCAGTTTGAAATACAATATTATCGTTGAAAAAAGCATAGTGGCATTGTAAAATAGAAGTAGTTTAACAGATAGTGTCAAGTTTTCTATGAAAACCTGATTGGTGGAGGATAGTAAATGTTCGGCAGAAAGAAGATCAGCCAGGAAGAAATTGAACGGTTAAAAAATAAAATCAATATAGATAATGGATTTTTTTGCAGAAATGGAAGACCAGAAAGACATGTTTGATGCCAGTGTGGCAGAACTGGCAGAGTCTTATCGTCAGGTGGCGGCAGATGTTGCACAGCTTAGTGAGAATATGAACAATGCAATTACACTGGCATCCGGCAATGTGGAAATCGAAAATGGTCTCGGTGCGATTATCAATGATTATCGAGAGCGTGTGCAGAAAAAAGAAATGCAACAGCAGGCGTCAGATGAAGCATATCACCGGCTTTTGGATGCGACAACCAGACTGGTAGATGTGAACAAACATTTTACAACGCCTTCGAAGTATATCAGTGAATTTCCTTCCACTTATAAGGCACAGAACCAGTCATGCCGCGAGAATCTTGATCAGATGGAAGAGTTTGGAAAACAGATGGGAGTACTGTCCCTGCAGGCAGCTATCGAGGCTGGACGTCTCGGAGAGGACGGAAGACAGTTTGTGGAGACAGCAGAAGATATCCGGACTTATGCTGCAAATTATGATAAGGTTATTGCACAGACAAGATTACAGTTAGAACAGTCGGATGAACGATTGAGTGAACTGGAAAATCAAGTACATCATCTCATCACGTTGCTTAAGGAAAATAATATTGCGACAGCCAAACTTATGAATCTTTGTCAGGATGCCGTAAACAAGTCGGATGCTTTAAATCACAATTCGCTGATGGATGATTTTATAGAGATTCAGAATAAGATGTCTACATTGCGAAATGCAGATGAAGAGATTGTAAAATCAGAGGAGCGCAATCGTATGCAGGTGGATGATTTGAACGAAGAATTTCTTGCACAGCAGAAAAATCAAAAAGAAATCTTCCGGATGATCGATCCATTATATCGTCATTTGATCGAACGAAAATCACAATAAAAAAGTTGCACACTGTTCAAAATACAGTGTGCAACTTTTTTATTGAATAAATAATTTCTTACGCGTTTTCTGAGGCTGGGAAGAGGAGGACTTTGACCAGTTTTTGTAAATCAAATGATACATCACAAATCCAAGTAAAAAAGGCAGTACCTACATCAAATACCGAATGCTGTTTGATAAACATGGTGGCAAGAATGATGCTTACCATCAAAACAAAAGAAACAGCCTGAACCTTCTTATTCTTCCGCAAATGTTCATTCTGCATAACTGCAAAATGAATACCCAGCGAGTTATATACATGGATACTTGGAAAAGCTAATTAAAAAGCAGAACGGTTTTGCATGGCCGGTAAAGCTTTTTTTTCACAAAAAGAAACTTTAAAAAAGTGAAACACTGGTCGCTTTTGACAAAGAAAAAGTAAAAAAGGCTGTGGATGCTTTAGACTGTATGGACGAAAGCAAACAGACTGCTCTCGAAGAATGCAGGGGCATCTTCTTACAGCTCCAAGGATGGATATACAATTGTTCCATGTGTTATGGGAACAAAAAATTGATACAGATAAAATGTATGAAGCTGTGGATAATGCTGTTAATGGGCTGGTGGAAAAACTCAATCTCGATAAAGCAGGAGTATATATAAATCCAACGGTTTTTGATGATAATAAAGAACTGGCTCATGCCGTTGATAGCATGAACAAATATTCAAAGGCGAGCATTACATATCAGACTGGAAAGCACAGTGAGGTACTGGACGCATCGGTATACAGTGACTGGATGCGTTTGAATAAGGATTTGAAACCGGTTCTCAGCAAGAAAAAGGTAGAGAATTATGTAAATTCTCTGGCAAAGAAATACAATACCTGTTATACTGCCAAAAAAATTAAAGACATCTTATGGTAAGACAGTCACAATTCCAATCAGCCATTATGGATGGAAAGTCGATAATGAGACGGAAGTTAATCAGATTATAGATGATATTAAGGCGGGAAAGGCTGTTACCCGTGATTTAAATTATTCTATGACAGCCAACAGTCATGACGAAAATGACTTTGGGGATTCTTATGTAGAAATCAATCTGACCGCCCAGCATCTGTTCTTATATAAGAACGGGAAACTTGTGATTGAAAGTGACTTTGTATCGGGAAATGTTTCAAAAGGAAATGCAACACCGACAGGAGCGTATGGAATTACCTATACCGAAAAGAATGCAACATTACGTGGGGAAAATTATGAGACACCGGTTACTTACTGGATGCCGTTTGCAGGAAATGTAGGTATGCATGATGCTTACTGGAGAAGTGCTTTTGGAGGAAGTATATACAAGACAGCGGGATCGCATGGATGTATCAACCTTCCACCAAGCGCGGCAAAAGTGGTTTTTGAAAATGTTTCCAAGAATTATCCGGTTCTTGTATATGAACTGGAAGGAACTGAAGCAAATGCCAATGCAGATCAGAGTGCAGCAGATGCTGTTGATAAGCTGATCACCAGCATCGGGAAAGTGACATTGGATTCAAAAGATGCAATTGATAAGGCACAGAAAGCATATGATAAATTAAACAGCAATGCAAAAAGCAAGGTGAAAAATTATAAGGCACTTGTGGATGCACAGAAAAAGTTGGAAAAACTGGAGAAGAAAGATGGGGAATAATATTACGATTGCCGATGTGGCAGAAACACTTGGGGTATCAAAGACAACCGTAAGCCGGGCAATATCTGGCAAGGGAAGAATCAGTGAAGCAACCCGGCAGAGGGTTTTAAACTATATTGACGAACATGACTATAAGCCAAATGTGATTGCAAGGGGCTGGCTCAATCTAAGACGTTTAATCTATGTGTGGTTATGCCAAGCAATTATGCTTTGGTGGATTTGCCGTTTTTCAGGAAGTAATCGCCGGAATACAGGAGATTGCGGCCATGAATGAGTATGATATTCTTTTTGTGCATCTGTGAAGAAAATGATGTGTCCAGTCTTGAACGGATTTTACGCAATGGAAAAGTTGATGGCGTTGTACTGCTGCGTACATTTTTGCATGATGCACAGATTGAACTTTTGAGTCAAAAAGAAAATTCCGTTTGTTACGACAGGTTCTACCACGTACAAAAAAGTAAAACAGGTGGATAATGACCATGAGAGTGCATGCAGGGAACTGACTTCCATATTACTTATGCGTGGGATGAAAAGAATTGCTCTGTTAGGTGGAAGTGAATCCTATGTAGTAACACAGAATCGTTATAAAGGATATGCAAAAGCGTATGAGCAGATGCAGCAGAGCATGGATGAATCCCTGATTTATATGAATCTGGAGACAAAATCATTTATTGACCGGGCAGTGGAAGATGCCTTAGAAAAAAAAGGCAGACTGCATTCTGTGCATGGATGATGCTATATGCAGTCAGGTACTGCGCAAGCTTCGACAGGAGCATGTAAAAGTACCAAATGATGTGAAAGTTGCATCTTTTTACAATAGTTCGATTCTTGAAAATAACGTTCCTTCAATTACATCGCTTTCCTTTAATACGAAGGAACTTGGAATGGAAGCATGCAAGAACCTGCTGGCACAAATCGAAAATGAAAAAGGTTCCGGAGCGTACGCTGCTTTCTTATGAAGTCGTATTGAAGGAATCTACAAAATAAAAATAGGTTATGAATAGTTACAAAACAGGTGTAATGTGTAAAATGAAATTTTTATACATTACACCTGTTTTATTGTAGAGAAAATGAAACCGTAATGTCCGGCTTCTGGTTAAAGAGTTCCCTGAATTGCGGATATGGACATATGTAA
>VOFC01006724.1_pt1 | contig 41880 bp, 46 predicted proteins | sample 5384161 | NCBI WGS metagenome assembly VOFC01 (sample SAMN12384722, study PRJNA508395) | human gut metagenome | isolation source: healthy gut B | host: Homo sapiens
AATGAAAGTGTACATAATATGGTATATTTTTTAATAGTAATTATAATTTGTTTAATAAAGAAGAAGCATTTATGGAGGATATGACTAATAATGTAAAGGTATTAGCTATCATTAGTATGGTGATGATTGGAAACGGCAAAAGAAATAATGATAGTGAGGTGTGCCAGAAGGTGGTTAAAATCCTGAAATGCAATGTCAGGATTATGCAGATATTATTCCCAGAGATATTGAATCTAGAAAATATTCTTGTTCAATCGTGAGCAAATTTCATGTATATGCTTTGGGATATCAGACGAAGAACAGATGGCATTCAAAGTAAAAAAGCAGAAGAAACTATTAAAGCGAATTAGAGGCATAATTATGAAAAATATATAAAGTTCGTTCCATGCTTGTTGATGACTGTCATTAACTTTCCATTAGGATGTGAGTGATTCAAAAACATCATTGTCTACACATATAATGTAACAGGTGATGGTTGTCATTTCAATAAATACTGCTGATGGATAGTTTATCGTCAGATGTTCCTTTTACGATATCTAAGGATAAAGCAAAATTGAGCGAGGAACATTTATTATATATATATTTAGCATTATGTTAATATGCAAGTCTGATGATACGCAAAATAATTGATGAATGAACTAAGGGCAATGCAATTATGTGATGTGGAATTATAATGATTCTGAATATATTGTTATTTGGATTGAAGGTACTAATAAGAGGAGTACTTTTGGGAAATAATGTTTGCTGAAAATCCATAGTAGTTTTTAATAGAATAGAAATTAGCATAAAAGAATAGGTGTAAATATTAATTGGTAGTTTCACTCACAATGCTATGGGAATATCTGATTATTCATATTTGGTGGTAATTTTGCCAAAAAAGAGCATAAAATTATCATATGATTACAGACACAGAAATTATCTAAGATTGCCAATAGTTATGATGAAATGTGCCACTGTTGTGGGAGGTAATGAACTTGAAATATTGAGTTTTAGTTTAGTGAGATCAAAATTATGTTTTCAGCTTATTAGACAATATATATTTCAGGTTTGGCATTGGTTGCCTGTATACTATGAATTGGAAAACAAATGGTAACAAGGATTAAATACAAATACACAAATGAATATAACACAGTTACATAGAATGGATGTTCACAAAGAAAGTTTACACCTAAATAGCAATTCAAGATAAAAGCTTCAATACCAGAAAACAGAAGCAGATTATAAAAAGGTTCTGAAATCCTGGGTTTCTTTATTTTATAAACTTTGAATGATACTTATGAAGTTATATGCAGTTATGAGGCTGGGTTTTACGCTTTATCATCAGATGACTTCACAGCATGTGGGTGCATATAATGCCTAACTTCAACTACTAACTGGGACAGCCTGCCAGCAAAAAGCATGTGGGGCAGATGACATGATGCTGTGATTATCATGAAATGCTTGGCTTAATAACTGCAGGTCTGTTTCACATACCTACTGGCTACAGTGAGCAGATCAAAGGAATTCCTTCACTTGAGGGGATGAGTCATAAAGCATCTAAAAGATTAAATCATGCACGTTCTAGTCTTCGCCATAATTATCGCTATGATGGTAACGGTCGTTGGACTGGCGGCGCATATCTTTGGTTAAAATCTTACAGCCTGGGCTCGATACGAAAGGAGCCTTTGATGTGAGGTTTCTGTTGATATATACTCTTAACGACAAGATTGGGCGTTTTGACAAGCGTTGAAGGCGCATCGAAAGATGAATACAAAGGAATCTGTTCAGAAACTGCGTTGTTTTATTGGTGTCAGAACTCACACCGCACCATCTGTACTTTCAGAAATGGAGACTTCAATTTTTTGCAAAAAGCCAAGAACTTCATCCTATCAGTCGACCAGGTGAAAACTAGCTCGCCTGAACGCAACCCGCTTGATTACCAAAGGCAATCGACATACTCGCTTACTGCTAACAGAGAGCTGCTCAAAAAGCTATCGCGGTCCAATTGACTGCAAATCAAACATTTGAAATCAAAACAGCTGGAGACGAACTGGGTGATAGGCTGGCCAAGCAAACAAAGACTAAGACGCCGATACTGCACAAGATGGTTAGCGGTCAGGTAAGCCCACAATGTGGCAAAGTAGCGGTTGCAGAGGTTAACATGCTTCATGTGCGGGGCATGACGACTGAGCACACATATCGTGAGGATAAATCACTGTGCTGCTGGCATGTCGAGTCAGCCGCTACCGTTAACTGCTGGCTTTTTGACACATCATCCACTGCGATAGTGGGTGAAATCAAAAGCAGATATAAGATGAGCTTATGCCGCCTGATCGAAGCGCTGAACATCTGAAAGAACTCGACATTTCAAAGGTTCCGGAGAGCCATCTACGACAGCTTTAACTGTTGGCACGAGATGGCTGATGCACGGTGAAACTCAGATTGACCGACACCAGGTAACCGGTCCACATCAGGTGGACAATGCAAGAACTTGATACTCGAGGCTTTCTCCTCAGGGTGTGATGTTCAGACAATTAAATAAAAAGTTTGTAGATGGTCTTGACGTAAAATTTACTCTTGACAAGATAAATTATCAGTTAGGATAAATTGATTGAAATCTGTTCCTGCAAAATCCGACTGTATTAATCATGGTGGTTTTATGCTTACAGCGTATAGGAGGCTTTATACCATTAAGTGAGTAGAATAATAATTGTTTTAAAGATACATTTTCTGAATATAAATATATAGGATTATGTCTGAAACATTCTATTGCTGAATCAAACAAAGGGACTATATGGAAGGATTTGTGTGAAACAATGCTGGCGAATTAATATGTGTTCAGAGATTGTGTTAGAGGTATTTGGTATGGGGAGGAGGGGGTGGCTGTTAATGACATTCATAAATCTGTAATTCAGGTGCTGGAGGGAGTGGTAATGAACAATGAAGTGTCTATGCAGAAAGCAACATTTATGCATGTATGGTCTCAATGTTTATGAAAAAGAATATTATATGGCCTCAATAGAAATTTAAAAAACTATTTTTATTAGGATAGATTAATATATGCCAAAAGATGTTACGTATTTAAAAATGATAATATAGTACCGCAAATAATACCCACAAAGAATATTGATTTCAGGTATGGATGTTATTACATGTTCAGCACCATTTGTTGGCAAAAGAAAATACAAACAAAAGGCTTTAAAAGAAATATTTAAAGGAAAAATTAAAAATATTTTGAAGGCTGCAATCGATAATAGAGGTTGATGTGTATTGGTTCTTAGGTGCTTTTGTGCAATGGAGCATTTAAAAATCTACCGCAAGGTGGTACTTAGAAACATTTTATGATGTTATTATAGAATGAATATGATGCTGAATTTAAAATATTGTGTTTTGTCAGCACAAATAACGATAATCCATATGAATATGTCCTAATATATTTGCATTTGAAAGAAATTTTTTAGATTCACGGCAGTCGGATTGAATGTATATTAGAGATCAGAAGAGTTTGGAAAACTGGGGTGAATGAATATTGACTAAATTGGGAATATATATGGTTACTAATGTGAATTTTAGGGGTATGAAAACAGATTTGTTTTTAAATGGAGAGAAAGAAATAAATATTTTGGTAGGCAGTTTTCTACTATTTTAGGAGATTCTATCAGTACGCATTAGGTTAGTTTATGACCTAATGGATATAAGGTGTTTTATTATGGGGATAACACCAAAATCTATTGCAGAGTTTAAAAAGATGCTTTGAGTTATGAATTTCTTTGATGGCAGGTGTGTGATTCTGGTCAGTGGCAGGGTTTAAAACTTGTTGGCAATGAAGTTATTCCTTGTTTGAGGATGTAGTGACAGAGAGAACATCAGCAGCCCATACATTATTCAATGCAGAAACTTTGATGCTTAGTGTTATTATTTATCTGAGACAAACGATTGGGCTTTTGGGTAGGACAGGAATAAACAAAGCTTTCTTACTGATATGATATTGAATTGTTTTGAAGCAGCATACAGGTAATATTTCAAAAAGAGATAAATTAGATATCGGACAGTGAAGTCTGGTGTTGTACTAAAAGTGAGACATATGTCAACAGCAGATTTCAGGTTTCCACATAAATGGCAAGAGGACATATAGAAAGATTTGTGATATATTGAAATATTATGTGAATCAAATTAACTGCGCTTGTTTATACAATATGAGAAAACCATGTGATTCGATGATAGATGGAATACACTGACGAAGTTGGTATGTTGTTGATGGCAGATACAGAAGGAAGAACTTATTTTTGTTTAATTAATTTGCAGAGATTATCAGCACCCAACTTTCATATAGTTATAAAAATAACTTTCCGGTAGGCATATAAGCTATGTGTTTCTTTAGTTTTCTACTCGATAAGAACACCTGAAGTGATGTCCCGGAAGTGAGTTTACCACAGACCTGCTGTCATCTTCATTAAAGGTTGTTTTGCCGCTTCCAGAATTGGGGCAGGCAGGGCGGCATATATTCTGGCATGAAGTCAATGGAAACACCATTAACGGCAGTCATCTTTCTTTTTATTATTACATTGCAGCATAATTAAAATCTCCATATCTTCAGATAATTGTTAATGGATTAAATAATCATATCTTTAGAAAAGCTAAAAGGCTTGTCATTCACCAAACAAAGTCTCAATGAAATTTCATTTCAAATCTCTGCCTTTAATGTATCCAATCAGATTTATCTCGATACAAATGTGCCAAGACACTCTCTTTTTGAGTTAGCATAAGACCGCACTGTTCAAGTTCATTGTATATCCTTGCAGCAGTGTTAAGTTGACCCAAATTATTACTGTACGGCAAGTTCCACTACAGTTTATGGAGAAGCTTGTCGCCAAGCTTATCTCACCGAGGCAGAATTCTCTTTTGATATATCAATTACTGAAGATAAATTGGTATATTAGCCTTATAGTCCATAATCCCTCCTTAACTTGTTTTCAGAAAGGAAAATCCAATGTGCTTTTCAAAGAAAACTTTTGGAGCTCACTAATTTGAAGCGAAAAACTAATAGCCTTTTTGGAATAAAAACGCTTTCCTATTTGTTTTCATCATTGCTGCTTTTATTTCAGCGTATCAATTTTAATTTTCCTTTGAATTAAATGGCGAAAACATTAAGCAGCATGCGATGGCGCTGTGTATAGGTTCGGCTCATGGCTATGGTCAAACGCCAAGTGCGGTTCCTTATAATGGACTGTTGGATGTAACTATGGTTTCGAAACCGCAGATATTTCAAATTTTTCATGGAATATGGTTTGCTTTATACGGGGAGGTTCTTGAGTCATCGAGGGGTTAATGTGTGGCGTTCGGAACCGCATACATATTTCATCGTTAGGCCATTCTTTGTTGAGTATTGACGGAAGAGTTATACATAAAAAGATATCAGACATTGAAATTGGCATTAAACAAGAGGAAATAGAGTTTCTCATTCCATAGAAGGTGCTTCCTTAAAATCTCTTAGTGACTTTTTAAGGAAGCATTTTATATGTATTGGTCAAGTGTGCTGATACAATATGGTATGAACATTCATTATATATTTCCGATTCAGCTACTTTTTTGTAAATTCGCAGAACATAATCCAAGTTTTTCATAACTATTATCACGAAGCATGACTCCATTACTCGATATACAGCACTTAACTAAACGGTTTTGGTGCACTTGAATTGTTCACAGACATTAGTTTTAGTGTAGCAGAGGGCCAGAAAGTTGGCTTAATAGCACACAATGGTGCCGGAAAAAGTACCTTATTAAGTATTTTGGCCGGGCACGAGGATTACGAAGAAGGTAATATTGTGATGCGGCGTGATGCACATATCGCTATATTGGAACAGCAGCCGGTCTTCGATCCGGAAACGACAGTTATAGATGCTTGTTTCAATCGTGCGGGAGAATTGTCTGCTCTTATCAGTAAATATGAACAGTGTTTGGCTACTCCCGGTAATCCCTGGACTGAATGAACTGATTGAAGAGATGGAGCGGCACCAGGCTTGGGACTTTGAGTTGCGTGCCAAACAAATTTTGTCGAAATTACAAATTCCCGATTATACCCAGCGCGTGTCAGAATTGTCTGGAGGTCAGCTCAAGCGTGTAGCCTTGGCAAATGTGTTGTTAGCAGACGCTGATTTGTTGGTGCTGGATGAGCCTACTAACCATTTGGATTTAGATATGATTGAGTGGCTCGAGAGTTATTTGCAACGTACGACAAAGGCTTTGCTCATGGTTACGCACGACCGCTATTTCTGGATAATGTATGCGAGAACATTTTGGAACTCGATGATATGGGCTTGTATACTTATACTGGAAACTATGAGTATTACCTTGAAAAACGCGAACAGCGAATTTCTGCAACGAATGCTAATATTGCGCGTGCCAATAATTTATACCGCAAGGAGTTAGATTGGATGCGCAGAATGCCCTGTGCTCGTGGTACTAAGGCGCGTTATAGAAAAGAAGCCTTTTATGAATTGGAAAAGCGAGCTAAGCAGCGGCGCGAAGAACGTGTGGCACGTTTGGAAGTAAAAAGTGGATATATAGGTAGCAAAATATTTGAGGCCGAATATGTTTCTAAGTCATTCAGTGCTCGTGACAATAAAGGAAACCAAACCGAAAAGGTTATATTGAAGGATTTTTATTATAACTTTTCGCGTTATGAGAAAATGGGTATTGTTGGTGCGAATGGTACCGGCAAAAGTACGTTTATTAAGTTGCTCCTTGGATTACAGAAACCGGATAGTGGACGTTTTGTGGTAGGCGAAACTGTAAGGTTTGGTTATTTCTCGCAAGATGGCATTCAATTTGATGAACAAGATAAGGTAATTGATGCAGTTCGGAAACATGCTGAATTCATTGATTTAGGAGGAGGACGTCATCTTACCGCAATGCAATTTCTAGGGCATTTTCTGTTTCCACCATCACGTCAGCAAGATTACATTTATAAACTGTCGGGTGGTGAGAAACGTCGTTTGCAGTTATGCACCGTCTTGATGAAGAATCCTAACTTTCTTGTTTTGGATGAGCCCACCAATGATCTTGATATTGCAACTCTTCAAATTCTTGAGGAATACTTACAGGATTTCAAAGGTTGCGTAATCGTAGTGAGTCACGACCGATATTTCATGGATAAGGTTGTTGACCATCTTCTTGTATTTAAAGGAGAGGGAGAAATTGATGATTTCCTGGTAATTATTCGGAATACCGAGAATGGAAATCACTTCGAGAACAAGAAGAACAGCAAGAGCGTGAACTGCACAAGAAGGAAAGTGCAACCACAAAGCAAAATACCTGGGGTGGCGAAAAGAAACGTAAACTTTCGTTTAAGGAAAAACAGGAAATGCAGCAACTTGAAGCAGATATAGAAAAACTTGAAGCAGAGAAGGCTGAGATTGAGTCAGCACTTTGCTCTGGTACTTTAAGTGTGGATGATTTGACTGAAAAGAGCAAAAGATTGCCTGTTTTATCAGAAGAGCTTGACACGAAGTCTATGCGCTGGCTTGAATTGAGCGAAATCGAAGGGTAGGGCAGAATAATCCCTCTACTATTCTTCTTGATTTATTGCATCTTTTTCTGTCCTTTGAGCGATACAGTTCGCTTAATTATCTGAAAACAAGGTGATTTCGGAATCGGTTATTTTAAATAAGTAATTTTATGAAGCCATTAGCTGAACGCTTACGTCCAACGACGCTAGATGAATATATAGGCCAGCAGCATTTAGTTGGCCAAGGAGCTGTGCTCCGACAAATGATTGATTCCGGGCATATAGCCTCTTTCATATTGTGGGGACCTCCGGGTGTGGGTAAAACTACGCTTGCAAAAATTATTGCTTATCAGCTCGATACAGCATTTTATACACTTTCTGCTGTAAGCAGTGGAGTGAAGGAAGTGCGTGAAGTGATTGAGTTAGCATCAAAGGACCGACTGTTTAACAAGCAGAGTCCTATTCTTTTTATTGACGAAATTCACCGTTTCTCAAAGTCGCAGCAAGATTCTTTGTTGTCTGCAGTTGAAACAGGTGCAATAACTTTGATAGGTGCAACAACCGAAAATCCTTCGTTCGAGGTAATTAGGCCTTTGTTATCTCGTTGTCGAGGTGTATGTGCTAAGAGTCTTGAAAAAGCAGATTTGACAAAACTCTTAGAGCGGGCTTTGACTACAGATGTTGTATTAAAAGAACGTCAAATTGAGTTGCGCGAAACAGAGGCATTGTTGCGTTACAGCGGAGGCGATGCGCGCAAACTATTAGGCATCCTGGATTTAGTGACTTCAGCTCAACCTCGACGGAAAACTGGTAATTGATAATGCAACAATAACGGAACGCTTGCAACAGAATCCTGTAGCTTACGACAAAGAGGGCGAAATGCATTATGATATCATATCAGCCTTTATTAAAAGTATTCGTGGTAGCGATCCGGATGCGGCACTATATTGGTTAGCTAGGATGATTGAAGGCGGTGAAGACCCTAAGTTTATAGCTCGCCGTTTAGTTATATCAGCAGCAGAAGATATAGGATTAGCCAATCCTAATGCATTGTTATTAGCCAATGCAGCTTTTGATGCAGTCGTAAAAATAGGTTGGCCCGAAGGACGTATTCCATTAGCTGAAGCAACAGTGTATTTGGCAACAAGCCCGAAAAAGTAATTCAGCTTATATGGCAATAAATTCGGCTATCGATCTGGTTCGACGTACCGGAAACTTGCCGGTTCCGCTTCCGATTCGAAATGCACCCACTAAATTGATGGCAGATTTAGGTTATCATGATGGTTTATAAGTATCCGCATGATTATCCCGACAACTTTACCCCTCAACAGTATTTACCTGATGAAATTCAGAACGAAATATTATGGCATCCTTGTTCCAATGCTGCTGAAAATCGTTCCCATGAAAGAATGAATGCATTTTGGCCGAAAGAAAACGTTGAGGCTATCAAACCATGATGTGATAGTCAGTTTGAATATTCATCAGTAGATTGCATCAACTAATGTTCTTTATAGTCAAAAAAGAGACTGTATCATTACTGGATTTTACATCCGGTTGATACAGTCTTTTTTGTATATGATTAACTCAGCAATAGCTTGTTAATCTTAGGCATTATGCGAATCGTTCCAATTCGTGAGCCATTTGTTCTTGTAATTCTTTTGCCTTTTGAGCAGCTACTTCAGCAAAGCGTTCTGTTTGGTCTGCATAGATGATACCGCGTGAAGAGTTTACCAACAGTCCGCAATCCTTAGTCATACCATATTTGCAAACCTCTTCAAGAGAACCACCCTGTGCACCTACCCATAAGGCACAAGCAAGAAGTGGTTAGAACAATCTTACGAATGTCTTCGAATAAGACCTTGTGTTGCACCCAATACATACATCATTTTTTCGTCTGATGCCCATTCTTGTGAGCGGCGTAACACTCTTTTTCGAACAAACGTTCTCCTTCTTGTCTTCAGATGGCTGGAAATCGTATGAGCCTTTATTGTTTGTTGGGAAGCCATGTAGAATAACCCATTTGTCATATTGCAAGATGGATATTGCCATGAGCAACAGTCAGCGAATCAATGTCCATTTCTTCTAAAATGAACGTGTGGCTACATTTAGTGAGCTGCCAATATCACCGCGTTTTGCGTCAGCAATGATGAACTGGTCGTGATAGTTCTCCCCATCATAACGAACGGTTTTTTCAGCTAAGTAATCCATCCTTTTCAGACCAAAGCATTCGTAGAAAGTCAGATTGGGTTTGTATACAATAACAGCAAGCAGTCAGATCAATAATTGCCTTGTTGAAGGCAAAGATGGATCCTCTGTTTGGAGCAGGTGCAGGAATCTTTTAAGGTCAGTATCAAGACCAACGCAAGGAACGATTTTTTAGCACGAATGTTGCTAATTAATTGCTGTTTATTCATAACTGAGCATTTTTTATGGCTGTAGCCATGTTTGGCCAATATAAAGTTTTGAATGTATATTGATTTGGCGATTATGCCAATTCTACGACAGTAATGCCGGCTCCTCCGAACTGAACATGTTCATCGCGAAAATGTTTAACCTGGCAACAGTCCCGACATAGTTTCATTTAGTTGCGCAGGCACCAGTGCCGTACCAAAGCGTAAATTCTGACTTGCTGATAGCATTTCTAACTGGATCGCATCATGGCATCAATAAAGTAGAAACCGCGTTAAGTGCTTCATCCCAACATGCATACTCGGATATCGATTTCGGTTTAATGATGTAGCTTCTTTTCGTACATGGCATCACGCGTTTCTTTTCGTGATAGCAGCAGCCTGTCCCCTAAATTTGGGGTTTGTCCCGGTTTGTCTATGAAGTTCAAAGTCAGAAGACACCATGCATCATACTGAACTTTGGCGAAAGAACCTGTAATATAAATTTGCCAAATGGGTTTGTCTGTTTCGCTTGCTGTCCCCCACAACACATCTGTTTGTTGAATGGTTGACGGGTTTCGTTTGAAGCTGAACATAAGGCCGCAGCTGCTGGTGCAACATTTTCTTACTTGTTTCTAATCTTCCGCTTTTTGTCTGCTGGCAATACGATCTTCTTCATCAGTTTCCCTTCCTGTTAATATTTGACAAACTAATTCTGTTTCTAGCCAATTGGTCTTGTCCTTTTCAGCTTGCACTTCTTTGATCTTCAGATGTATTTTCGATTTTTTGCGTTCGTCAAGAAGGCGTTTGGCATCGGCAGCTTGAACATACCGTTCTTGAAATCAAATTCATTTCGCGTTCGTATTTGGCGTGGTATCTTCAGTTGCTTTTCCACGACCGATGTTTGGTTTCCCAATGCTGTCGCGAACGTCTTCTTGTGAATGTTGTCGCTCATGACGCAAATCTTTAAAACCATCATCCGTCACTGTTTATTCCATCATAGGCCATAAATTTTCCTTGGCGAAACTATAAGTTTCCGGCTTAGGGGTTTGAGAGCAGTTGCATTTTAACTCTGTCATACAACATGGCCCATTAACATTTTTTTGTGCGCAAAATGCTTTAAGTTTGGTAGTGTGTGGTGATGACTATACCGGCCTGTCTGTACCAAAGCCATTTCCAAACTTCGGCCAGTGCACCACACCTATTTGAGGGTTCCATAAATAATAATCAACGGCAGACCATGCACGTGTTTCGCTTTTAGCCATGAGCAAATTAAGGCTGAGTAGATCGACCAAAGGAATTCAAGTCAACTATTCTTTTGATGTCACCCGATGTCTGTAGTATCGTGAACACACTTGGGTCGTGAACGTTCAATCAGGCATATTGTAGTAAGCCTGGTTTCGGACAAACCGACTTACACCCGCGTTCGGACCAGATATAAGCAGTATGTGCTGAATTTATTGACATAACATCGATGGAACTATCCTTTTAATGCTGAAAAAAAAAAAGAGTAAAGTGTTTTGGCTGCCGATACCAATGTTGGCATTCTTTACATTGGGCGCTATTAGCGATGGCTTTCACTGAATTGCGCCAACACCTGAGATAATCGACATGTGTGGTCGTGAACTATACCTTTGATTTTCCGTTTTAGGCTGGGAGCAAACTGGAATAACTACAAACGACCGTCGCGCAATGTCGGAGTAACATCAGTTCGGGATATAGCCGTAGAACTTTGAGCCTCGTTAATAATTGCGCGTAAGTTGTGTGATATACTGCAAGGTTACTTTCATTTTATGGCGTAAAGATAGTAATTCCGGGAGAAGCCGTGTCCTTACTCTACCGTATTTATTCAGTATGGCATCAATGCGTTGCACTATTTGTGGGAAGGTTGCCATCAGTACACATTTTGGCCAATGCCGGGTATTGATAATTATGACAGACCGCATCAGAATTTTCTATTCGAAGTAATATTCAGTATTGTTTATGTCATCAAGTCTGTCAGTATGATTGCTGTTTAACTGAAATCCGCTTATGTTGTCCTCATCAATATCCTAATAAGAAAGCACGGACATAAGCAATGACCGTACTTATAGATCTTTTTTAGATTAAACAGGTCAACCTCTTCCAAATACGTTCTTTCGGGACGCACATGAAGCAAAGCCTCTCGTACATCGAAAATTTCATTTTCAATATCATCGTCAGACTCTGTCAGAAAAACGTATGAACTCAGCAGACTCAGAAAGGGCTTTGCGTAATGTCTTCGAACGATGTCATAAATCGAAGCTTGCGGTCAATCCACTCTGTTCCGAGAGAAGAAATACACCGCCCCTTGAGGAGTGTACGTATGTCTGAAAACCTATTTTTCGTTCAAAATTTTTCGGGATAAATCATTTTATATGTTCTATTTACGTGCAAAGTTACTAAATTGATGAAATTCCTATGAGTGTGATTTCATGGAATTTCGTATTTTTGCGTGCAAAATCACAACATTACCCTATGACAACCCTTATTCTTTATGGATAAAATTAAAGTTCGCGACCGCGAATTTACGGTCTCCATACCCGAAGCAAAGATTTTGCAGCGCGTAGCCGAAGTGGCAGCGCAAATCAATAACGACTTGAAAAATGAGAATCCTCTTTTTTTGGCGGTTCTGAATGGTTCATTCGTTTTTGCCGCAGACATGCGTTGTATGGAAATGCCTTGCGAAATTTCATTTGTCAGAATGGCATCGTATGAAGGAACTTCTTCAACAGGAAAGGTTAAGCAACTAATAGGTTTAAAAGAAGAAAATCAAGGGACGTACAGTTGTCATAGTTGAAGATATTATAGACTCTGGTTTGACTATGAAGAATCTGCTGGCCACACTTGAGGAAAAAACAGCCTAAGGACATTCGCATTGCTGCTTTACTGGTAAAGCCCGGTAACTTGCAGGTAGAATCTTGATATTCCTTACTGCTGTTTTGATATTCCCAATGATTTCATTGTCGGTTACGGTTTGGACTACGATGGTGAAGGCCGTAACTTGCGCAGTATTTACACTGTAGTTGAGTAGATTCAAAAATAAAGAACCACATTTAAACTAAACAATATATTAAAAAAATGAAGAATATCGTAATATTCGGTGCTCCGGGTTCAGGTAAAGGAACTCAAAGTGACTTACTCGTACAGAAGTATGGTTTCAAGCACATCTCAACTGGTGATGTTTTGCGTGCAGAAATCAAAATGGTACGGAACTCGGCAACACTGCCAAAAGTTTTATCGATAAGGGTCAGTTGATTCCCGATTCATTGATGATCGATATCCTCGCTGCTACCTACGATGCACTTTGCCCCTGCGAAGGTGTTATCTTCGATGGCTTCCCCCGCACAATTCCTCAAGCAGAAGCTTTGAAGCAGATGTTGGCAGAACGCGGTTCAGAAGTAGCAGCCATGTTGGAGTTGGACGTTCCTGAAGAAATGTTGATGGAGCGTTTAATCAATCGCGGAAAAACTTCAGGTCGTGCCGACGACAATGCAGAAACCATTAAAAAGCGTCTCGACGTTTACAATTCACAAACAGCTCCGCTCATTGAGTGGTATGACAAAGAAGGACTTCGCAATGCCGTTAAGGGCTATGGTCCTCTTGAAGAAATCAATGCTGCTCTCTGTGCTGTAATTGATAAACTCTAAGCGCGCATAAACCCATAGACCAAACAGCTGCGATGGTGGTGACTGCAAACACTTCCATCGCAGCCTCTTCGTTTTTATTAAAATCCCTCGTATTTGTATGTTTGGCAGATACGGATTATGAATTAAATATCTTTCCCCATTATGGCTGAATCAAATTTTGTAGATTATGTAAAAGTGTATTGCCGCTCAGGTAAGGGTGGCCGAGGTTCTATGCACTTACATAGAGCTAAATATCAACCCAATGGTGGTCCGGATGGTGGAGATGGCGGTCGAGGTGGCAATGTTTACCTTCGAGGCAACCATAATTACTGGACACTTCTTCACTTGCGTTACGAACGTCACGTCTTTGCAGGTAACGGAGGTAATGGTTCAAAATGCTGTTCACATGGCTCAGATGGGGAAGATCGTTATATTGATGTACCTCCTGGTACCGTTGCCTACGATGCAGAAACAGGTAAGTACATTTGTGATGTTACCGAAGACGGACAAGTAGTCATGTTGCTCAAAGGTGGTCGAGGCGGATTAGGCAACTGGCAATTCCGAACTGCTACCAATCAGGCTCCACGTTATGCACAACCGGGTGAACCCATGCAGGAAATGATGGTTATTCTGGAGTTAAAGCTCTTGGCAGACGTCGGTCTTGTCGGATTCCCTAACGCCGGAAAGTCAACTCTAGTTTCGGCATTGTCGTCGGCAAGACCCAAAATTGCGAACTATCCGTTTACAACCATGGAACCCAGTTTAGGCGTGGTTGAATATCGCGACCATAAATCATTTGTAATGGCTGATATTCCTGGTATCATTGAAGGTGCCAGCGAAGGTCGCGGATTGGGTTTGCGATTTTTGCGTCATATTGAGCGAAACTCCTTATTGCTTTTCATGGTGCCCGGTGATACTGACAACATCGGTCGTGAATATGAAATTTTGCTGAACGAACTGAAACAGTTCAATCCCGGTATGCTCGATAAACATCGCGTATTGGCTGTGACTAAAAGCGATTTGCTCGATGAAGAATTGATGGAAATGCTGCGTGCTGATTTGCCCAAGGAACTGCCGGTAGTTTACATTTCTGCTGTGACAGGTTATGGCCTGCAAGAATTGAAAGACATTCTTTGGGAAGAACTGAACAGCGAAAGCAATAAATTGCAGTCGGTAAGTGAAGGTGGTTCGATTATCCATCGTGATCGTGAAGTAAATATGTTTAATCACGACTTTACAGATTGGGAAATCGACTACGATGACGAAGCAGACATCGACGACTTTGACGAGGAAATTGAAGTGTATGATATGGAAGATCTTGAAGATTAAATACAATGAAATCTTTATTTGAATATACACTTTCGCCCTCAGTTCGTGCTTTTTCAACGACACGAGTATCGCCGTTTGATACCGAACTATCTGATGGGCTTCAGCGGAATAGCAATTATGCCGCATTTAATGTCACACACTATTGTGGAGATAATGAAGCACACGTTGCGAAAAATCGAAAATGGTTGTGTGAAGAGTTGGGCATTCAAGAAGCACATTTGATTGTTCCACATCAAACTCATACAGCCAATGTCTTTTGTGTAACCACCGATTTCTTGTTGCTTTCTGATGCAGAAAAGCAGAGTAAGTTAGAGAATGTCGATGCTGTAATAACCGATTTACACCATGTATGTATAGGCGTAAGTACAGCCGATTGTGTGCCTATTCTTATTTGCGACGACGAACACGAAGCCGTGGCTGCCATCCATGCCGGTTGGCGTGGTACGGTAAATCGCATTGTCTGTTCAACGATTGAGGCTATGAATCGACATTTTGGAACTCAGCCAGCGCAAGTTAAAAGTTGTTATGGGGCCCTGTATCAGTTGGCAGGCCTTCGAAGTAGGCGATGAGGTTGTACAGCAATTCCTTGATAACGGATTTCCGCAATCAGTGCTAGGTGTGTTACGACATGCAGGTGTAAACGACGTTTCTGCCAAACCGCATATTGATTTATGTGCAGCCAATGCCTTATGGCTGTTTGAAACGCTGGGAGTTCCTTTGGAGCATATTCAAATTAGCGGCATTTGCACTTATGCAAATTACGATACATTTTTTCTCTGCTCGTCGATTAGGAATTCAATCTGGTCGGATTTTTACGGGCATTTGCAGAAAGTAAATCATGGCATAGCATAAAGTTGATGATGGGATTCCTTTCTCAAGGAGTGTGGAATCCTATTTACTCTGATAAAAGTGCAGGGTGTATCACAATACAATCAATAATTGTGATACACCCTGCTTGTTATTAGGTGAACTGGCAAGCTCTGTTTAAAAGGAGTGCTGTGAAGTAAGAATTGGGCAAGAAATATTCAAAGGCTTATTCGGCATGTTCTTGTTTTAACATACGACGCTAATACTTGTGTTTGTCAGATAAATACTGTAAATTTCAGAATAGCCTGTTTTCTTCGATTTTAGCATGAAACAACTGTTCGTAAGTCAAAAGGCTCTTGAATTTTGAAAGCATTGGTTTTCAGTAGCTTCAAGATTCTTGAAATTAGCTCGGAACTAATTCGAACTAGCTCGGAACTAATTTCAACTAGCTTGGAACTAATTTCAACTAGATTGGAGATAATTCGTACAAACGCGGAGTAAATTTTTTCAATAAACCGCTTTAGTGCCCAAACCAGCTTGTAACCTGTAGAAAATACAGGACGGAATTTAATGTTATTTTAGTTTTTGATGGGAGCCGATTTTAACATTTCTCGTAGAGAATATTCTGACTTGACCTATGCGAATTCTATGTAGTTGCTTTTTTGTAACCTTTAGGTATTTCCGTTTGTATGATTCGTTTCTTTACACCATAAGGTCGCTAATAATGTCATCACTCACGAATATTCCCTGCTTGGTTAAGCACAGGTTTTTACCTCTGAATTCCATTCGTTTGTTTGCCAAATGCGATTGGGCTGCAGTTTTTAAATTATCGACCCATAATGCAGGGAAGTCCTCCTGTAATTTGTTGATATCTAATCCGCAGCTGGTTCTAAGCGAGGTAAACAGTCGCTCATTAAATTTATTTTCTGCTGTTAGTTCTTCAGTTTCGTAAGCAGGTTCTCCGGGCTGTTCATTATATGTTATTACGTTTGGCAGATTAAATCTGCGAGATTTACCATCGAACGAGTGAGCTCCCGGACCACAGCCTAAGTAAGGCGTTTCATTCCAGTAAGCAGAATTATGTTTCGATTCAAATCCGGGAAGTGCGAAGTTCGAAATCTCATAATGTGTGAATCCGGCACTTTCGGCAGCAGTCATGAGCAGGTTATATTCTTCGATAAAAATGTCTTCATCTACGGGCTTGAGTTCTTTGCTTTCAATCATGCGGTGTAGGGCCGTTCCTTCTTCTACACTTAAAGCATAGGACGATAAATGCTGAATAGGAAGTGAGAATGCAATTTCTAAATCATGTTTGAACATCTCAACCGACTGATTGGGTAAACCGTAAATCAAGTCAATGCTTATGTTTCTGATACCTTCTTTTTTGTAAAACACTGACCGCATTTTGTGCTTGTTCGGCAGAATGTCTGCGTCGTAAGATGGTAAGTAACTGATTATTGAAGGTTTGCACCCCAGACTTACTCTGTTAATACCAATGCGTCGCAGTTCAGATGCAAATTTTTCGTTGATGTCATCCGGATTGGCTTCGAAGGTGATTTCTGCGTCCTGAATGACGTCGTAGTGGGTGCGTATGCAATGCAGAATTTTTTCAATTTCTTCAATGGTTAATTGCGACGGTGTGCCGCCACCAAAGTAAATAGTCCGTATTGTTTTGGATGAAAGATACGATTGTCGATTGACTAATTCACAGCAAAGCGATTCGACGTATTTTTTGGCGTATATGGGTGCTGTATGTGGTAGAGTAGAAGTCGCAATAGATGCAACGACGCAAACAAAAAGGTACATGAATGTAAATCACGTCGGTAATATTTTTATGTAGAACAAATAAAAGAGCGCTGTAGGTGGTTTTTCCTACTGCGCTCTTTACCGTTTTGATTAACCAAATTGTGAATGTTGAAAAAGCAGTTACAGACAACTTGTGCTGTTATTAGTTTTCACGTTTCAACACCGGAAGTTGCAGTTTGTATTTCACAGCAAGGAAGCGAGCTAACATGACGAATGCACCACAAATAAGTCCAGCTGAAATGTTGCTCATGTGCATTTTGTCGCATATATAATAGGCTAATCCACCAACCACGCAGGCTAATGCGTAGATTTCCTTGCGAAAAATAAGGGGAACTTCGTTAATAAATACATCGCGCAAAACACCACCACCTGCACCAGTGAGTGTGCCCATAATAATGGCGGTCCAGAATGGGAAACCAGCGGCTAATGTTTTCTCAACACCAGTGACCGTGAAAAGTGCCAAACCAATGGTGTCGAATAAAAACCAAGTGTTGTTTTGTCGAACCAACCATTTGCGGAAGACAATAACCCAGACAAGTGCCAGTGCTGAGCAAATGAGGTAAAAAGGATTTGTCATCCAAAAGGGAGGCTGGCTAAGGAGCAAATCGCGCATGGTTCCACCACCTATAGCAGTTGTTACACCAACAACGTAGGCTCCGAAAAGGTCGAAACGTTTGGCTGAGGCCAGTCTGATACCTGAGATAGCAAAGGCTAGAGTCCCGATGAAGTCGAGTACTTGTACGAATGATACCATTTTTAGATTGAATGAAGCGGTGTAGTTGAATGTTATTAGTTTACAACGTTTTTAGGTTTCCCTGTCTTAAATGATTCAATATTGTCGTTTAAAATGTGTAAGATGCGTTGACGCGCTTCAGGCGTATTCCATAGGCAATATGAGGTGTTATGAAAGTACGCGGTGCAAGAAGCAGTTCATTGTCTGGTGCAGGCGGTTCCCCTGAGTCATAACGTCTGCGCAATACGCCAGTAATTGGTTGTTATGTAGGGCATTGGCCACATCTTTTTCGTTTATCAAGCCACCTCGTGCAGTATTTACCAATATTAAGTTCGGATTGGATTTAGCCAAGAGTGAAGCGTTAACAAATTCCTTGTTTTCTGCATTCAGAGGACAGTTTAAGCTGATGATGTCGCATTGCGCAAAAGCCTCAGCAAGTGAAACTTTGGTGACACCTTGTGGTAATTGGTCTGCACTTTTGCTGCTTACGGCAACAATGTGCATGCCCATAGCTTGCATGATGCGGGCAATAGCTTCACCTATATTTCCGAAACCTACTATACCCAAAGTTTTTCCGGCCAATTCCAAACGGGGTTTGGTAGTGTAGCAGAAATCTGTCGATCTGCTCCAATCACCTTCACGGTTACGCCATGAGTAATTTCCGACGCTGTCGGCAACCTCTAAAATCAGAGCTACTGCCATTTGGGCTACAGCTTGACTGGAATATCCTGCGCAATTACAAACGTGTATGCCATGTTGACGGGCTGCGGCAATGTCGATTTTATCATAACCTGTTGCTGCCACACATACAAGTTTGAGGTTAGGAAGTGCTTCGAAGTGTTCGCGTGTAAGTGGTGTTTTGTTTACGATAAGGATGTCTGCGTCTACTGCTCGTTCCATTACTTCGTGGGGTGCAGTACGGTCGTAAACTGTTAAATCACCGCAACAATCCAGCAAATCCCAACTTAAGTCACCGGGATTGATGGTGTATCCGTCTAAAAAAATAATTTTCATTGGTTGAGTATGTCGTTCGTTTGTTTTTGCAATTAAGTAGCTTTCGCCTTGGCGAGTAAAGTTAACTTATTCCTTGTATATAGGTGTTACAACACCCACTAACTGCCAGTATCTTCCACCGGTTGGACAATGGTATACCAAAATTTCGTATTCGTTTTCTGTTTGGTAAAAAATTCCCCTCAGTATATTGGGTGTGTCCAATATGCGGTTCAGTGTGAGTTGTGTAAAGATATTGGTAATTGTAGTAGCCTAATTTCAGTAAAATATCAGCTTCGTAAGCTTCGGAATCATGATTGTATGTCATCTTGTATTCAGATGAAAAGTTATCATAACTCCATCGGCCATTGACATAGAAATTTTTATCCATATCCGGAAGCGTGGATAATGAAAAATGGGCTATTACATAATCAGCTTCAGTGTCTGCATTACCGCCTTCTGCACATCGAGTAAGATAAAGTCCGTTTTGGTCCTCGTCGTACAGGTAGTTCTTACGTGGTGTGTCCTGCAATAATGTGTAATGGTAGTAGGGGTCGAACCAACGTATATTGTCGCCATGCATACCGGGGTAGCGGGTTGAAACAATTTCCATTTTCCGGTATTCATTGCCAGCCTTGAAGAGTAGTTGCTTGGTATGTTCCCAAATGATAGTGTTACCATTAACGGCAGTTGGTGAGGGGTTGAATGCTGCATTGTCGAAACGACGATTTTGCATCACTAAAGTTTTGATTTCTTTTGCAGCATCGCGTAGCGTAAGTGCTGATGCGTCAACTTGCATGGAGAGTTGCTGGTGTTTGCTGTTCCAGTCAACATCCGTGTTTGTGGTGCATTCCGGCCGAATAACTACTTTTTGATCAACCACTCCGAAATAGGTTTTGACAACAGGCACTTCGTTACCTTCCTCATCTTCGGTGCTGATTGTCAACAGGTAATTGCCTCGATAACAAAGGGCGCATTTGTGCGTTAGGTAATGAAAAGGAGTAGTGTGTATAGAGTACCGTTGTATTTTGGCTAGGTTCGTACTGATCGATGACCTCGGAGTCGGAAACTGCATTGACATAATCGCTTTCGAACAAATCGGTCGATGGATTTCCTTCAAAGTCGCAGTGCTGAATTTTGTAGGTATATCGCCTGTATTCATGTGTAAGGTCGTCAAACGAGATTTGAAGCTGTTCGCTGCTATTCAGTTTGATAACAGGCATTTTCTCATCGTCGCCATCTATCTTCAATTGAAGCGTCTTGATGTGAGGCGACATTAAAATTGTACGTCCAGGTTGGGCATACGATGTTATGGGAAGTAACAATAGGGTGATGAGAAATTTTTGCATACTCATGAATTATAGGGGAATAGATGATATTAAATCAACCGTACCATCTCTTTGGATGCAAAGAAATAGATACGATTGATTTAATTTTTTATGTGCCAAAACTCCAAAGTAGGTTGTTTATTCAATTTTCAGAATGTAGTCTACTTCGTTCTTTTGCATTTGCGGCAAAGTAAAGGTGACTGTTCCATCCTTTTTATGGCGCTTGTATGTAATTTTCGCATTTTTATCAGTCAGTGAGCTGACACTGCGAATTTTTTAGCATAGGGGATGGTTACTGTTGTTTGTGGGTTTTGCGTGAGAATGTGCAGATAAAGTGCACCATTCTTTCTTCCGCGAGTGCTGACGATGCTGTCGCCCAATGCAACTTCGCCTGCAACGGTTGTGTAAATACTTTCACCGGCAGGACCGTTCAGCCATTGTCCCATTTCGTGTAGTCGGTTCAGTGCAGTTGCGGGAAGTTCTCCATTAGGCTGGGGACCAATATTGAGCAGCAGGTTTGCACCTTTCGCAGCAGTTCGCACTAGTAGCCTTAAAAGTGTTGATGTTGATTTGTATTCTTGATCAACTACTTTATAACCCCACATACCATTCATGGTTTGGCAAGTTTCAAAGGAAGCTGGCTGATGCTTTGCCCTGAATAACCGGCTGTGTTCTCACCGGGAATATCCCGTTCGAACATTTGCATATCTTCACCATCATTGGGTGTTTGGTGATGGTTGTTGCCAATTATACAAGCTGGTTGTAGCTTGTGAATGAGTGCGTATTGTTCTGGTAGTTCCCAGTTAAAAGGTATTGAATCGTTATCATGATCCCACCATCCGTCAAACCAGATACCATTTACTTTACCATAATTAGTGAGCAATTCAGTAAGTTGCCCATTCATGAAACGGTAATAGCTTTTCCAATTTTCTTTTTTGGCATCTTTTCCGGTATGAAGACCGGTGCGACCTGTGGGATAATCATCGCGTGTCCAGTCAATATGTGAATAGTAGAGATGTAACCCTATTCCTTGTTTGTGGCATTCATCGGCCAATTGCTTTACAATGTCTTTACCGTAAGGTGTATTCATGATGTTGTAGTCAGACAGTTTGCTGTCGAACATAGAAAAACCATCATGATGTCTTGTTGTAAAACAGATGTACTTTGCACCGGCGGCTTTGATGTCGGCTATCCATTTTTTTGCATCAAACCGATGAGGGTAGAAAGCATCTGCGGCTTTTGCATATTCATCGCGGTGTATATTTGCATTCTGCATATACCATTCTCCTTGGGCAAACATGCTATAGATGCCCCAATGCAGGAATATACCAAAGCGTTGGTCAGAGAAAGTTTGTCTGGCTTCAAGGTTCTCAGGAGTAGGTACATATTTGTTAGTTGTTTCCTGAGCAGCAGCGGGGGCTGAATGTAAAGCGATAAGAATAGGTAAAATGATACGTTTCATTAATTATAGATTGTTTTCAAGGTGTTAAGCGTTGAATTTCTGCATTACATATATTATAGGGCTAAGGGGTAATCTCGCTGGAAATAACAAATGCAAAGCAGGTTGTGAGCTATTTTACTCAATGAACGAGCAAAAATACTGTTTTTTTAGTAAGAATAGGTGTATGTAGGGCTTTTTTTGTACTTTTGCCGCTGCTAAGGCTTACAGAAAAAGTTGAACGGCTTGTCGCGTGTATTCACAGGCCTGTTAAGGGTTTGTGTGGTGCAGGAGGAAAGTCCGGGCAGCATAGGGCATTCCGCTTCTTAATGGGAAGTCGTCCGTGAGGGTGAATTAGTGCAGAAGAAAATAACCGCTTGTCTGCCGAATTAAGCGTTTCTCCTTTTAGGTTTGAAACCTTACATTCGTTGTAGTTATGAGTAAGGGTGAGAAGGTGAGGTAAGAGCTCACCAGTCGTGTGGTGACACACGGGCTGTGTACATCGGAAGCTGAAAGTTCATGTATACCAACGTCAGAGGGCTGCTCGTCCGAGTTCCCGATTTTAATCGAGTGAGCACGTTGGAGGGTAGAACGATAGAGCGTATTGGCAACAATGCGCGCGGATAAATGACAGGCACGACTTTTTAGTCGTACAGAACCCGGCTTATAGTTTGGCTTTTTCTTTTAAATAAAGGCGCAACTTTTATAAAGGTTGCGCCTTATTTTTTATTAGTTGCTTTTTGATAAAGTTCCTTCGTTTTCTTGGGGTAGTAGTAAAAAGGTGTGGGGTAGTAGCATTGGGGTGTGGCAAAGCGTTGCTGCCTCGTACGTTTTGCTAATCGGCATGAGATAAAATGTTATATCCCGATTTTATTTTTTTTCGCGTGTGGAAAATGCGCAGGAATACCTGTAAATAAAGGGCTGAATGCCGATTTTTTAGGGTGTGGAAAACTTTCGAGGTGCGATATTAGACAGTCTAAAAATTTGGATTTCGGGTTGTGTATGTTGTATCTTTGCTATTGGCAATAAAAGGCAGCACAGTAGTATGGATAAGCTGCACATGAGCCTAAACGGATGAAAAAAACAGTATTCCTTATTGATTCATTCAGCGTTCTTTGATATTTTGTTACAACAGAAAGTAAGGCAGGTAGGCCTGTCTGAAACCCGAGATGCGTTGTTGGGTTTTACCACACGATTTCGCGACTGAGTCTTTTTTTTCTGAAAAAAAGAAAGGGATAAACTTATTTGTTGTTTTATCCCTTTCTTGTAGTAGCTTGCTGAGTATAATAGTTGTGTGTATTTTTGCACGTATACTTGAATATGGAAAACATGATATAGTTCGTCTGATTCAAGTTTGGATATGATGTTTTGCTTAAGTCAACTCTTGGTTTTTTCGCTTTATCCTTTCTTTTTTCTGTTTTTTTCCGAATATGCCGACAAAATGGTTGAATTTGCGGAATAACTTATACCCGAGCATAACGCCATCATATATAGCGTACGCTTTTTCAGCTTGATTTACCCACATTTGTACTTTGGTATCAGCCGGTGCAGGTGTGACAAGAGATGCCCAATGGTTGACGATTGCAGTTTTGTTGGCTTCTAATTGTTTGCGAATTTTTGCTCTTTCTTGTTGCAGTGATTCAACGGTATATTTAGTTGTTTCAGTCATAATTGATTGCTCTGTTATTAAAGGAAGAAAGTTGTGCGTTTTTATTTATGGTATTTACTTCATGCTGCTTTTATACTCCGTGTGTCCGACGTAGGGTAGTGGCGAGTAAAAGTATTTACCATGTGGGATGTAGAAGTATTCCTAATCGTTTCCGAGACAGATTAGGCATTACGCCCTGAATGTTCTCTGTTGGTGTTGTTAGAATTATTGCAGTCGTTTAGGAATAAGTTTCCTAAGAAGTTGACAATTGGAGCTTCAATCCATGTTTTTCTGTTAACATAGACGAGTAACCCAATCAAGGCGTAGATGCAAAAGATAATGGCATTGCCATAGGTTGCACCGCCTACGAAGGGTGCAATGGCATCTGACAGTGCCATAGAAGCGAAAACTAAAGCGATGACACCAATCAGAAAAATTACAGCACCCATTACGATAGCAGCCATTAACTTGCTAAGTTTGTCAACAAAGTCAATTTGTAGGCTTCGCTTTTGAAGCTCAACGTATTTTTTAAGTTCAATGACCAGTTGGCTAATTGTTTCAATGTTATTATCTGACGAGAACATGGTAGAGATTTTTATAGTAAAAAATTTTAAGGTTATAAGAGTGCATATCGCAGGGTTAAGCCTGTGTATGCACTCTTATAACCTTAAACATGGGTTTAATGAGATGGATAATTAGTCGTTGGCAGGCTGAAGTTCATCTGCGATGTCGTCAACGAGACTTTCCATTTCTTTACGATTGAGCTTGATACCGCGTTTGCGGATAGCTTCTGCAATTTTATCGCGAGTGTCAGTTCCTTTTTCAGGTGCGAAGAGAATTCCACATGCTGCGCCTACTGCTGCGCCGCCCAAGAAAGCTGCTAAAATGCTAAGTCCTTTCATAATGGTATTTTGTTTAATGGGTTAATAATCATCGCAAACTTAAACAATCTGTTTCTAATGACCATGTTTTTGGTGTACTTTTTTCAAGAATTAGGATAAAATTTCATCTTTAATTATGTTTAACTATTATTTCTGCATTTAAGATAAAAGACTTTTGTATTTTTGCTTTTAAATCGTGCACATAGGTGTCGATAGCCTTATAACCCTGGTATAAAAGGCATTTTTGCCTGTCTTTTGCAATGTTGAAAGGGTTGTGTATCAGTACTTAGGGCATAATTAAGTTGAATATATAATTGTAAAGCAATGAAGAAAAATTTGATTTTGGCGCTTGGCTTGTGTTCGTTTGTACTTTTTACAAGCTGTAAGTCTCGTGAAAGTGCATATATAAGCAGGCTTATGAGCAAGCTATGGCTCAAAGCGATAATAAAACCAACGAACAGCAGGTGGTAATTGAGGAGACTGAAACTCAAACAACTACTGTAACACCTGTGCAACCTACAACTACCACGACAGTGACTGAGGATCATAGCGATGTGCGCGAAATCCAAGGCGAAATGTCTGTAATTAGTGGTAATCCTTTGAAGTTGTATAGTGTGGTAGTGGGTAGTTTCGTAACTCAAGCTAATGCTGAGGGTGAAAAATCTCGCCTGCTTAATAAGGGTTATGATGCTCGCGTGGTAAAAACAAATGAAACGATTAACGGAACAACTGGATGGTTCCGTGTAATTGCTTCTTCATTTGATGATAAGGCTTCGGCTGTTCAGTCGCGCAATGCTCTGAAAGCTTCATATCCCGGAGCTTGGTTGCTTTACAGAAAATAAATATGATAAGTATGTTTAGGTGCTTAATGTTTTATGCACTGATAAACATATTATAGAATAACGAGTTGACAAGTGAAGTTGGAGTGCATTCATAATAATGTGCTTCCAGACTTGTCAACTCGTTGCTGTGTAAGGAGTATGGTCTCCTTCTGATATTTTTCTTTAAAAATCGCACATTTTTTCTTAGCTTTGAATACTCTGAAACCTCTTTTAGGCTTAAGCCTTGATGAACTTAAAAAAGTGTGGCTGTTGGTTTGGGACTTCCTGCTTTTGTAGGAAAGCAAATGGCAGATTGGATATATTGTAAACATGTGAAAACGGTGGATGATATGACAAATCTGTCAAAAAAAGCGCGCGAAGCCTTGAATCAAGGTTATACTATTGGCTGCTCTGCTCCTGTGGATGTGCAACGTTCTGTTGACGGTACGGCTAAATATCTGTATCAAACGGCTGAAGGTCATTATATAGAAACCGTATATATACCAGAATCCGATCGTGCCACACTTTGTGTTAGCTCACAAGTGGGATGCAAAATGGGATGTGCTTTTTGTATGACAGGTCGTCAGGGTTTTGCAGCATCTTTGAGTGCTACAGAAATTCTGAATCAGATTTACTCCTTGCCCGAGGTGTCAAAACTGACCAATATCGTTTTCATGGGACAAGGTGAACCTTTTGACAATTTGGATGCTGTGCTTAAGTCAACTCGAAGGCTCTCACGGCTGAATGGGGATATCTTATGGAGTCCTAAACGTATTACAGTTTCTTCTGTAGGTTTGGCAAAGGGTTTGGTTCGTTTCCTTGATGAAAGTCGCTGCCATTTGGCTATCAGTTTGCATCATCCTGTTCCGTCAGAACGTGCAAAACTTATGCCTGCAGAACGTGCGTTGAGTATTGTGGATGTGGTAAATGTTTTGAAGCAGTATGACTTCTGTCGAAAAAGCAAGAATCCTGAAACGACTCATCAGCGTCGCGTATCATTTGAATACATAGTTTTTGCTGGAATTAATGACAGTTTGCGTCATGCAGATGCTCTCATCTCATTATTGAAGGATTTGGATTGTCGTGTAAATCTGATTAGATTCCATAGTATCCCGGATACTCCTCTGAACGGAGTTGATGACACGCAGATGTTGCGTTTTCGTGATTACTTGACATCTCATGGTTTATTCACTACGATTCGTGCATCGCGAGGACAGGATATATTTGCAGCATGTGGTTTGCTCAGTACTGCCAAGCAGGAAGCTGAACGACAAAATTTAGTTTGATATTAAGCTGGGTAAGTGCGTTTATTGCCAACATTTTTAATGAAATCCGATTATGCAAGATAAAATCCAAGATATCGATAAGTTGATTCCGGCAAAGGCTGAACGTCCGATTCGCGTGGGCATTACTCAGGGCGATACAAATGGTGTAGGTTATGAATTGATATTCAAAACCTTTGCAGACAGTGAATTGTTAGAACTGTTTACGCCTATTGTTTATGGTCATGTAAAAGTGGCGACATATCATCGTAAAGCATTGGGATTGAACACACCGTTTACTGTCATAAAATCTGTTGATGAGGCTGTTGACGGTCAGTTGAATTTTGTCAATGTATCAGATGACGAAATTAAAGTTGAGTTTGGAAAACTCAGTCCTGAAGCTGGTCATGCTGCTTACATGGCTTTGGAACAAGTTGTTTCTGATGTAAAGGATGGCAAAATCGATGTTGTCGTAACGGCTCCTATTAATAAAGCAAGTATACAGAGTTCGAATTTTCACTTTTTAGGTCATACGGAATATCTATATGACAGATTAGGTAAGTCAGTAAGTGAGCCTCTGATGATTCTTTTGCAATGATTTTATGCGAGTAGCTTTGACGACTACGCATTTGCCAGTGTCAGAAATTGCTTACTCTATTACCTCAGATCGTGTAGAGCATAAAATTCGTGCTTTGTATGAATCTTTAGTATCCGATTTCAATGTATCGGCACCTAGAGTAGCCGTATTGGCATTAAATCCGCATGCAGGTGATAATGGAGTCCTGGGTCATGAAGAAAAAGGATGTAATTATTCCGGTTATAAAATCGCTTTCAGCTGCGGGCTTGAATTGCTATGGTCCATTTGCTGCCGATGGATTCTTCGGAGCTGGATTATATCGTCATTTTGATGGTGTATTAGCTATGTATCATGATCAGGCTTTGGCGCCGTTCAAGGCTTTGAGCATGGGAAATGGCGTGAATTTTACATCCGGATTGACTGTTATTCGCACGTCGCCGGATCATGGCACAGCTTATGATATAGCAGGCAAGGGTGTAGCAAATCCTGATTCGTTCAGAAAGGCCATATACTGCGCTATTGATCTTTTCAGAAATCGGAAAGCCTATGATGAAGCCCATGCGAATCCTCTGCCGAAAATCTATCAAGATAGAAAAGAAAAATAATTTTTTAAATCTTAGTTCCTGCCCTCTAAAAGTATTTAAGGGGCAGGAACGATATATATAATCGAACTTGCAAGCATTATGAAATTTGCCATTATTGCGGCCGGAGAGGGGTCGCGACTTCAGCAAGAGGGAATAGAATTACCTAAGCCTTTGGTAAAAATAGGAGGAGAGGCCATGATTGATCGCCTCATCAGAATATTCAGAGCTAATGGTGCAGACGAAATTTGCATTATCGTGAATACTTTGAATCCGCTTACAGAACAGCATATCCGAGAATTGCGGCAAAAAGGTTTGGCTGATGATATCAGATTAGTTGTAAAAAGTACGCCGAGTTCCATGCATAGCTTTGCAGAGTTGGCAGTTTATTTAAGTGATTCTCCTTTTTGCCTGACTACGGTTGATACTATTTTCCGTGAGCGAGAATTCGCAGATTTTATATCCTATTTTAAGCATTCGTCCTATGATGGATGTATGGCTGTGACCGATTATATTGATGATGAAAAGCCTTTATATGTAGGTACAGATGCTATGTTGCGTATAACTGGTTTTCATGATATAAAAATATGGGAGATCGTTATATTTCGGGCGGTATTTACTGTTTGCGCCCCTCGGCTTTACAGACCTTGCATCGTTGTATGAACGAGGGACAAAGTCGAATGCGTAACTTTCAGCGTGGATTGATTGCAGACGGACTACAGCTGGAAGCATGTCCATTTTCGAAAATCTTGGATGTAGATCATGCACAGAGGATATAGCCAAGGCCGAGAATTTCCTACAGTCTGAATCATAAAGTTTTCTATCTTGCATTTTTTTCATTTCTAAAAGATTAGTTGAACAGATATTTCTATGTTATCGAGTTTTGGTTTTCAAGATTCGGTACGTTTATATACATATGAATGTTTTAGGCATCAGTCGTTCGCCTCGTTTTAGTCCCAATTCGGTAGATCGTGACATGGCTATATTTACTGCAGTTGCAAGCAGAATGCAACGAGGAGGTAACGATGTTTCCATAATAAGTGAAGATTTATTTATTGCTGTTGATTTAAGTGAGTTTGATTTGGTTTTTCAATGGCCAGAGGTCGTGATGTATTGACTGCATTGGCAGAGGCAGAACAACAATTAAATCTGCGGGTGGTAAATTCCGCGCATGGTTTATTGCAAGCAAACCGCGCACAACTTGTAACCACATTGAAAGATACGGCCGTTCCGCAACCTAAGCTTCAGATATTAAATATAGAATCTTCTGAAGAACATTCCTTGCAGGAGTTGTCTGAAGAGTTGATTCTGACTTATCCTTTGTGGTTGAAGCGGGGAGATGCTTGTGCTCAGCGTCCTGGTGATGTTTGTTTTGTCAGCAATCAGTCAGAATCGCATCAAGCTCTGATTTCATACGCAGCTAATGGTGTTCATGCAGTGATTGCCGAGGAACATGTTCCTGGCGATTTGGTAAAGTTTTACGGTGTGGAGGGTTCTGATTTCTTTTTCATTACATATCCCACCGAAACGAATAATTTTTCAAAGTTTGGATTAGAGCAGCACAACGGAAAACCATTACACACTCCATTTGATGCCAATATGCTGAAATCGGCTGCCGACAGAGCAGCTAAATCTATAGGCTGTATTGTGTATGGTGGTGATGCAATTATTTCTGCTGACGGAAAGTTTGTTGTTATTGATTTTAATGATTGGCCAAGTTTTTCAGCGTGTCGTAAAGAGGCAGCAAAGGCAATAGCCAACCGACTAAAAAATCTAGATTAAAATATGAGTTCTAAAAATCTTATTAAAGCAACTTTTAAATCACAGGATACTGAAGAATGGCTTGATATACACTTTACACGGCCATTGGGTTACCTGTGGGCACGTTTTTTTGATTACTTTGATATTCATCCCAACGTGGTAACTATACTAAGCATTATCTTAGGTGCTGCTGCGGGAGTGATGTTTTATTTTGAGAATATAACTTATACTGTAATAGGTATTTTGTTATTAGTTTGGGCCAACCTTTATGATAGTGCAGATGGGCAGTTGGCCAGAATGACTGGTAAAAAGACAAGATGGGGACGTATCCTAGATGGTTTTGCCGGTGACGTTTGGTTCTTTACCATTTATGCCGCAATCTGTTTGCGCTTGCAGAGCAATTTTATTCCAGGAACTGATATAAAATGGGGTATTTGGATTTGGTTGCTTGCAGCATTTTCTGGATTTATCTGTCATGGGAAGCAATGTCAACTTGCAGATTATTATCGCAATATACATCTTTACATGATAAAGGAGAGCAAGGCAGTGAACTCGATAATTTTCAGAATTTACGTGCCGAATTAAAAACTCTGAGCTGGAAAAAAGATGGTATGTGGATGGTGTTTTTTATACTTCTATGGTAATTATACACGTTCGCAAAGAGCAAATGACTCCTTGCTTTCAGAAACTTCGTACAAGCATTGTAAATCGCTGGAATCGTTCTGTGCTACCTGAAGCCTTACGCAATGACTTCCGTGCTGGCAGTCTGCCTTTGATGAAGTACGCCAATATTTTGACATTCAATACCCGAGCTATTGTGTTGTATATTGTGTTGCTCATTGGAATGCCTTGGCTATATCTAGTGTTTGAAATCGTTGTAATGAATTTTTTGTTTTTTTATATGCGTGCAAAACACGAGAAGCTTTGTCAGCGAATATTAAACAATTTATCGTCTTACTCTTAATATTATAGTACATTTGAAACCGCTTTATAGAAACCTGTTTTTATTATTCGGCTGTGTCGCAATCATAGTCATGCTTTGTACTTTCGATGTAGACTATGAACAAATTGTCGATAATTTAGGGCGAGCTGGTCTTTATCTGCCGGCTGTTATAGGTGTTTGGGTGTTTGTATATGCATTTAACGCGTTTGCTTTTCAGATAATAGTGAATAATGGATCGCATTCAAAGCATCTGTCATTTCGCCATGCTTACAAACTAACAGTTTCGGGTTTTTGCATTTAGTTATACAACACCCTTTGGATTTGGAGGTGGCCCCTACCGCGTAATGGAGTTGAGTTCATATATTGGTGTTCCAAGAGCCATGTCCTCAGTCGTGCTTTATTCCATGATGCATATTCTTTCCCATATATGTTTGTGGAGTACTGCAGCAGTTCTTTTTTGCAGTAATTTATACCGAGAAAATGACTCCAATTTTATGGGGCCTTTTCGGTGTGTTTGCTGCAGTGTTAATGGTTGTCCTGTTAGTGTTTCGTTTATGTTATAAGCGTGGTGTTATTGTTAAGTTATTTCAACCGTTGCTTTACATTCCCTATTTCAACCGTTGGGCCAAAAAAATTTTATGAGTCTCATTCGGCTGATATGCAAAAAGTAGACGATAACATAGCAATTTTGTATTCGCAGCCGCGAGCTTTTTTGGCTTTCATTGGTTTCTGAATATATAGCACGCGTTATCAATGCTCTTGAGTATTATTTCATACTTCAATCGCTAGGTGTTTCGCTCAGTTTCTGGGATGCGATTTTGGTTTTGGCATTTTCTTCATTAGTCGGCAATATCCTATTCTTCTTGCCTATGCAATTAGGTGCCCGTGAAGGCGGCTTGTCACTGATTGTCAAGATTTTAGGATTGAGTGCTCCCGGTATCGGCATTTTCACAAGTTTGTATACACGCATCCGAGAATTGGTTTGGATATTTATTGGCGTATCGCTGGTAAAGTTGGCAACAAACGCATAATGCACGATTAATCGCTGAGTAAAATACATTGATTTAAAATAAGTAGATGTTGAAAATATTTATGCATTAAAATAATCCTATAGTGTACAATAATTTTCAATGAAGTCGTCTGAACTTTTATGAAATTCAAGATTTGCCTTAATTTTTGAGGCGTTTTTGGGCCTTGCAGAAGGAGTGTAGCGAGCTACACACGACTGATGAAAGGTCAAAAAACGGCCAAAAAGAAAGGTGAAGATTGAATTTAGAAGAGATAAATCTCCAAATCAAATCTTCGTCAGAAAAGTTTAGACGACTTCAACATCTACTTATCATTTTCACCATTCTGAACTTCTATCTTTAGATAAATATGATTAAAGCCATGCTTTTTGATTATGGCGGTACGCTCGATTCTGGTGCCCGTCATTGGTTCTATGTTCTTTATGAGGGGTTCCTCAACAGTGGGGTTACTTTGTCAGAAGAAGATTTTCGGCCAGCTTATGTATATGCGGAGCGAGCTTTGGCTAAACACTGCTATATCAATACGACTGATACTTTCTTTTACATTGCTTTATAAGAAAAGTATTGTTAGAAACTGAATATTTGGAACATAATAAGATATGTACCTTTCAGAATAGCCATCCTCGTACAAAGGTGGCAGAACAAGTCGCGAATTTTTGTAACGATTTTGCCCGAGAACATGTACGTTCAGTCATACCTTTGCTTATGGAGTTTCAAAAGAAGTACACGCTTGTAATGGTTTCCAATTTTTACGGAAATCTTTCTGCAATATTACAGTCGTTTGGGGTATCAGACTTCTTTCCGACAATCATAGAAAGTGCTGTTGTAGGAGTGAGAAAGCCCAGTCCGGATATCTTTAAATTGGCTGTTCAGCTGTTAATGTCAGAGCTGATGAATGTGTAGTTATAGGTGACAGTTATACAAAAGATATCATGCCAGCGAATTCTATCGGTTGCGAAACTGTCTGGTTCAAAGGCGTAGAGTGGGAGAGTGTAGAGCGCGATGAAACTTTGCCTACTCATATTATATCCTCTTTGAGTGAGCTTCGTCAATGGTATTAAAGTCACATATTAAACTCTGTTCATACGCTACCATTTAATGGTTATAGTCCAACCCCTGCATCAAAAGTGGTTGGACTTTTTTATAGGTAAAAAATGTTGGCATACCTGTTTTTTGTACATTGCCTAAGTCTTCAAGGAAATATTAATAGTCTATCTCGATGCAAATTAAATCTTTGTTAAAAACAAATCACGAAACAATATAGATTTATGGTTGATTTGCTCAAAGGGCTGACACTTCGTATAAAATTATTTCGCGATTGTTGAAATTAGTTCCGAGCTAGTTTTTAGAAATTCGGAATTATTGATATTCAATGCTTTCAGAAATGATATAAAGTTGGTCTGAGTAATGTGTGTTACGCTCTTAAATCAGTGAAAAGGTTATCAATTGTATTTTGTATTTATTTAAGATTTATACACACGCTCATGTTATTGACAAAATTGAAAAGGTGCAGATGAAATATGATGTATGAATGGCAGGCTTGCTTCGTGCTATTTTAACAGAGTCAATATGTGTTGCGTAAATCATAATCCATTATTTCAAACAAATAGCATATATGACTACAATATATGAAATTATTTGGCGATTTGCTTTTGGAAATGCATAGTTTAGAGTAACTTTGCGAATGATATAGAAAAGTATCCGTAAGGATATTCTAAACGCAATAACTAAAGCTGGATGTGACAAAAAGTAGCTTTTCAATCAGAGGTTATACGACTATGTGTTTCAACCGATTGATGTGTAACTACTAATTGGCATACTTATTGCATGACTTTATGTCACACAAATCCATTGACAGCATGAATAACGAAGTACATGCGGAACTGCCCGCCTACTAAAACACAGCAGAGAAATAGCTCAAAAATATAAATTATCGAAAAGCTAATTCTCTATGCTTGCTGATGAGCGTTATTGACGAAGGTTTAATCGTCGTCGCGCTCCTCAAGCAACTTGGTGTGAATGTTGACACACTCATACAGGAAATCGAAAGAGCATTTATCAACGAACTTGAATCAGCAGAAGTAAATGAACCTCAGTCGGCAGAATCATTACCCGATTTGGACAGCATTAGTGTTCGTATAACGAAGTTGCTGGTGCTTGAGGATAAAATAGCGAATGGAAAACGACAAAGCGATTTGCTTTTTTTGACATTAGCTATTTTGCACGACCGTGATAATGATGCCAAAACTATGCTCTGTTCACATAAGGTGACTTATGACACCTTACTCAAGGAGGCTGATGCTCAGCAAGCTGAATCGGAATATAAATTCCCAGATGAAGACGATTCGCCATATCCTAATGACGATCATGCTGGCGGAGAACCTGCTGCGCGACAAAAAGAACCTAATAAAAAGGAACAAGCGATACTCCGATAACAGATAACTTCGGTACAGACCTTACAGCCATTGCGCTAAAAAGGTGGGTTAGATCCGGTTGTCGGACGTGAATCGGAAATTCAACGTGTTATCCAAATACTTTGTCGCCGTAAAAAGAACAATCCAATTATTATTGGTGAACCCGGTGTGGGTAAAAGTGCCATTGTAGAGGGATTGGCAGATAGTATAGCGCATAAACGAGTACCACGATTACTTATTGGAAAGCGAATCGTAGCTCTTGATATGGCATCTATTGTAGCAGGAACTCAATACAGAGGACAATTTGAAGAGCGATTGCGCCGATTGATTCAGAGGAACTTAAGACGCATCCTGAAATTGTGCTGTTTATTGATGAAATACACACCATAATTGGTGCCGGATCTGCTCCTGGAAGTTTGGATGCAGCAAATATATTGAAGCCGGCTTTAGCGCGTGGTGAAGTACAATGCATTGGAGCTACTACGATTGCTGAATTCAAAAAGACAATTGAAAAAGATGGGGCTTTAGATAGACGTTTTCAAAAGATAATGTTAGAACCGACTACTCCGGAAGAAACACTGTCGATTCTGCATAACATCAAAGGAAAATATGAGCACCATCACAATGTGACTTACACGGACGATGCCCTTCAAGCCTGCGTTGATATGACTGTCAGATATGTATCTGATCGTGCTTTGCCCGACAAAGCAATCGATGCCATGGATGAAGCCGGAGCGCGCATGCATTTGGCCGGAACAGGCATTCCAAAGGACTTGGAAAACAAGGAAAAGGAAATAGAACAGCTGAGAGAAGCCAAATTACAAGCTGCGCAAAATCAAAATTACGAACTGGCAGCTAACTTGCGTGATCAAGTTCAGCAACTGCAAATTGAATTGGAAAATATGACAGTTCGATGGCAGAACGAACAGCGTAGCCATCCAACGGAAGTGAATGGTGATACCGTGGCTGACGTTGTGTCGATGATGAGTGGAGTGCCCGTGTCGCGAGTTTCAACGAACGAGAATGAACGACTGAAGGGTATGAAGCAGGCTCTCGGACAGCATGTTATTGCACAAAATAAGGCCATAGAACGTTTGACTCGTGCTATAACACGTAGTCGTATCGGGCTAAAAGGAAATGACAGACCGATTGGTACGTTCTTGTTTGTAGGTCCTACCGGCGTTGGTAAAACTCATCTGGTAAAATGCCTTGCCGAGTGGATGTTTGGCTCAAAAGATGCTTTGATTCGCATTGATATGAGTGAATATGGCGAAAAATACAGTGTAAGTCGACTGTTAGGTGCTCCTCCGGGATATGTTGGATATGAAGAGGGTGGACAGTTGACTGAACGTGTCAGACGTCATCCCTATTCAGTAATCTTGCTGGATGAAATTGAAAAAGGCACATTCAGATGTGTTCAATACCTTGCTTCAGGTTATGGATGAAGGACGGTTAACCGATGGTAACGGAACAACTGTTGACTTCAGAAATACGATTATTGTGCTTACCTCAAATAGTGGCACCAGCCAACTACGCGAGTTTGGCCGTGGGGTGGGATATGAACGCGTTGAAGGAGAACTTACAGGCGAAATGGCAGAAGGTATTGTGATGAAGGTTCTGAAGAAACAATTTGCTCCAGAATTTTTGAATAGAATTGACGATATCATCATGTTTAATCCGCTGAACAAGGATAATGCACTTGAAATTGCTAATCTTGAACTCAACGAACTGATGAAGCGTATGATGGCAAATGGCTATGAATTGACATTGACTGACGAAACCAAACGCTTTATCGTTGACAAAGGATTTGATGCGCAATATGGTGCACGCTCATTGAAACGTTCTATTCAACGTCACATCGAAGATGCTTTGTGTGATTACATTATGGAACATCCTGGTATAAACAATTGCAAGCGACGCTGTGCGATGATAAGGTTTGCATTGAAAGCAAATAATTAAACAGACATCATCTGCAGGAAGGGACTCTATGCTAGGCAAAATGCAGCTACAGAGTTTCTTCCTGTGATAAATAATTTCCCCTAATTTAGAACATATTCCTATGAATTATATTAAAACAGACATTCCTGACGTATGGATTTTGGAACCTCGCGTTTTTGAAGACGCGCGCGGTTATTTTATGGAAACATGGCGCGAGGAGGATTTTAATCGCGGCATTGGCCACGAAGTACACTTTGTTCAGGACAATCAATCGATGTCCTCACGAGGTGTACTCCGTGGTTTGCATTTTCAAAAAGGTGATGACTCACAAGCAAAAGTTGGTTCGTGTTTTGCAAGGTTGCGTAGTGGATGTCGCCGTAGACTTGCGAAAGAACTCTCCCACTTATGGCAAATATGTCATGGTTGAACTTTCAGCTGAAAACAAACGTCAACTTTTTATTCCGCGTGGTTTTGCTCACGGTTTTCAGGTATTAAGTGACACGGCTGTATTTACTTATAAAGTAGATAATCGCTATGCTCCAGAGTCGGAGTGTTCTATCCGTTATAACGATCCGACAATTGGTATCGAATGGCCTATTCGAGGGTGATGATGTGGTGTTAAGCGAAAAGACCTGAATAAAGCCGTTAGCTTTGATGAGGCTGAAAAGTTCTAGCCCTCAAATAAACGAATCATCACGCTTGTAAATAATCAACAAACAGACCAATTCAGTTACGCATAACTAATGAATCATATACGCAACTTTTGCATCATTGCGCACATCGACCACGGAAAAAGTACGTTAGCCGACCGCTTGCTTGAACATACTAAAACCATTCAGGTAACAGAGGGGCAAATGCTTGATAACATGGATTTGGAGCGCGAACGTGGCATCACTATCAAAAGCCACGCCATTCAAATGGAATATCAATTGAACAATGAGACTTATAAACTCAATTTGATTGATACACCGGGACACGTGGACTTTTCTTACGAGGTTTCACGCAGCATTGCAGCTTGTGAAGGTTGCCTGCTGCTCGTTGACTCGACACAGGGTGTTCAGGCTCAAACTATATCAAACCTTTACATGGCTATTGAGCATAACTTAGAGATTATTCCTGTGCTGAGCAAGTGTGATATGGTTAACTCGATGCCTGAGGAAGTCGAAGATGAAATTATCGATTTGCTTGGTTGCAAACGCGAAGACATCATTCGTGCTTCTGGTCGAACCGGCGAAGGTGTCGAAGACATTCTGAAGGCTGTTATTGAAAAAATTCCTGCACCGCAAGGTGATGAAAATGCTCCTTTGCAGGCATTGATTTTCGATAGCGTATTCAATCCGTTCCGCGGAATTATTGCTTACTATAAAGTAGTTAATGGTTCTATTCACAAGGATGAAGAGGTGCTTTTTGTCAATACAGGTAAGAAGTATCATGCGGATGAGGTTGGTGTGTTGAAAATGAATCTGTCTCCGCGTAAGGAACTTCGTTGTGGTGATGTGGGCTATATTGTTAGCGGTATCAAAACAGCAACCGAAGTAAAGGTGGGTGACACGATTACGAGCGTTGATAATCCGTGTAGCAAAGCCATTTCCGGTTTCGAAGAGGTTAAACCTATGGTGTTTGCTGGTGTTTATCCTATTGAAACCGAAGATTTTGAGCAACTGAGAGCCAGCCTTGAAAAACTTCAACTTAATGATGCCTCACTGACATTCCAGCCCTGAATCATCTGTTGCCTTAGGATTCGGATTCCGTTGTGGATTCCTTGGCTTATTGCACATGGAAATCGTTCAGAACGCCTTGATCGTGAGTTCAACATGAATGTCATTATAACAGTGCCGAACGTAAGTTACAATATCTACGATAAGCACGGTGATATGCTTGAAGTTCACAATCCGGCCGGAATGCCCGATCAAACTGAAATAGATCATATCGAGGAACCTTATATCCGCGCTTCCATCATTACCAAAACGGATTATATTGGCAATATCATGACACTATGTTTGGGTAAGCGTGGCGAATTGATAAAGCAGGAATATGTTTCGGGCGATCGCGTGGAGTTATACTACGACATGCCGTTAGCTGAAATTGTTATTGATTTCTACGACAAACTGAAAAGTATCTCTAAAGGATATGCGTCATTCGATTATCATCCAATAGAATTCCGTCCATCAAAACTGGTGAAATTGGATATTCTTTTGAATGGTGAACCTGTCGATGCGCTTTCTAAGTTGACTCATGTGGATAATTCTGTTTACTTTGGTCGGAGAATGTGCGAAAAGTTAAAAGAATTGCTCCCAAGACAACAATTTGATATCGCAATTCAAGCTGCCATTGGAGCGAAAATTATTGCTCGCGAAACAGTTAAACAGGTACGAAAAGACGTTACTGCCAAATGTTATGGTGGTGACATCAGTCGTAAACGTAAACTGTTGGAAAAGCAGAAGCGAGGTAAAAAGCGTATGAAAGAAATTGGTAATGTTCAGGTTCCGCAAAAAAGGCATTCTGGCTGTTCTTAAACTTGACTAATAATACATAGCTACTTATTGATTGTATCAATTAGCTGATTGCATTTGTTGTCTTTTTATCACTCAAATAAAACATCTAAAACAAGCTTACAATGCTCATTGAACTTCAAAATATCGAACTTCAACACGATGATAAGGTTATCCTTAACAATGTGAACTTCCAAATTGACAACAATGACTTCGTGTACATTATCGGTAAAGTAGGGAGCGGAAAAAGTTCGTTACTCAAGGCTTTATATGGCGAATTGCCTGTTAAAAAGGACAAGCCCGTATCCTTGACTTCGACCTTTTAAACTTGAAAAAAGAAGCATATACCTCAATTACGTAAACAGTTGGGCATCATTTTTTCAAGACTTTCAGCTTCTTCACGAACGTACAATTCAGGAAAATCTTGATTTCGTGTGTTGAAAGCCACTGGTTGGAAAAAGAAAGAGCGTGCTGAAAGAATCAATGAAGTGCTTGAACTTGTTGGATTGCAAGATAAAGCCAATAACTTTCCGCACGAATTGTCTGGTGGTGAACAGCAGCGCATTTGCATAGCTCGTGCTTTGCTCAATCGTCCTAAAATTATTTTGGCAGATGAACCCATTGGAAATCTTGATCCCGACACAAGTCGTCAAATTATGAATATTCTGCAAAATATCCGTGAACAGGGTGCTGCCGTAATTATGGTTACACATAACATTCACCTTTTGACCGAATTTCCGGGAATTGTTTACCAATGTCAAGATGGACAGATAGTTGACGTTACGCAAAACTATAACTAATCATCCCACAAGCTTGATTGACGGTTTACAGCATTATTATTTATAAATCAATGGGGTTTGTACTTTCTGTACTTATTTTCAATATCACATTTAAAGGATAGACAGTCAATAAGTTCGGAAGTTTCAGTGCTCCCTATTATATTGCATACACATCTTATCTTTATGAAAATACTTAAGTTTGGTGGAACTTCAGTTGGTTCACCACAGCGAATGAAGGAAGTTTGTCAGTTGATTAATGACGGACAACAAAAAATAGTAGTTCTTTCAGCAATGTCGCACTACGAATTCATTGGTCGAGATTGCTGATTATATTCAAAAGCGCAATCGAGGCTGCCAATAATGTTATTAACAAGCTTCGTAACATTTATTTGCAGCATATCGAAGAATTATACTCTTCGGAATCGACTGTTAAAGAAACTCGCGAGTTGCTTTTGAATATATTCATGCACTTGCATCACCTTACTGCTGAAGAGTATTCAGCAAAACTTGAGAAGGAAATTCTTGCACAGGGTGAATTGATGAGTACGAATATGGTTACTAATTACCTCAAGGAATTGGGAGTTAAAGTGAACCTCATTCCTGCTTTGGACTATATGCGTACTGATGACAATGGTGAACCTGACATGCCTTATATTAAGGAACACTTGTCAGATATTATGAAACATAATGCAGGTTATGAACTTTATATTACTCAAGGTTTTATCTGTCGCAATAAAGTAGGTGATATTGATAACCTGCAACGTGGTGGCTCTGACTATACTGCCTGCCTCATTGGTGCAGTATTGGCTGCCGAAGAAATCCAAATATGGACTGATATTGATGGTATGCACAACAATGACCCGCGTTTTGTGCCTAACACAACACCTGTTCGTCAGCTCAACTTTGAAGAGGCTGCTGAATTGGCCTATTTTGGTGCCAAAATTCTTCATCCCACTTGCATTCAGCCTGCTCGCTATGCCGGTGTTCCTGTAAAACTGCTAAATACAATGGATCCGTCTGCGCCTGGAACCATCATCAATAACAAAATGCAAAAGGGAACCATCAAAGCCGTAGCTGCAAAGGATAATATCACTTCAATTAAGATTGTTTCATCTCGAATGCTTTTAGCTACCGGCTTCTTACGCAAAGTGTTTGAAATATTTGAAACTAATCAAACTCCGGTGGATATGGTTACAACCAGTGAAGTGGGGGTTACCTTAACTATTGACAATAATGCTCACCTTGCCAATATTACAGAGGAATTAAAGAAATATGGTACGGTTGAAATTGACGAAAATATGTGTATCATCTGCGTGGTAGGTGATTTACGTTGGGGAAATGTAGGTTTTGAAACTCTTGTTACCGAGGCTCTTAATCAAATCCCTGTTCGTATGATTTCATATGGTGGCAGTAACCATAACATCTCTTTCCTTGTAAAAGATACGGATAAAAAGGAAGCTCTGTGCGCCTTGAGTGATAAGCTTTTTAACTAAATAGCTTCACTTATTCATCATAAAGAGAACTGTATGTAACTGATGCTTTTGAGTTCATCATGTTGCATACTCTTCTCTTTTATATGAAATCGCATTTGAAAATCCCTAAATCTTTAGTTTTGCAGTAGTTCACATCTCTATAACAAAGCATTATCTACCTATGATTTATCCCTTTAGAACGATTCAAATCGCTTGACACTCCATTCTATTATTACGATCTTGCGCTTTTACGCAATACATTGGATACAATTAAGCAGATTGTAAAAGATAAACCTAATTTTGTAGTACACTATGCAGTAAAGGCAAATGCGAATCCTCGAATTTTACAGATTATTTCGCAAACAGGTTTTGGAGCAGACTGTGTGTCGGGAGGAGAAGTACAGGTTGCTGCAGAAAATGGGTTTAATCCTTCACAAATAGTGTTTGCAGGAGTTGGAAAAAGCGACAAAGAAATACGAAATGCACTAACTATTGGCATTCATAGTTTTAATGTTGAAAGTATTCCAGAATTGGAAGCTATTAACGAAATAGCTATGGATATGAATACGGTAGCTAATGTAGCTTTCAGAGTTAATCCCAATGTTGATGCTCATACGCATGCAAAAAAATTACCACCGGATTGAATGAAAATAAATTTGGCATTGATATTGCAGATGTTATACCTGCAATTCGTATGGCAAACTCAATGCAAGGCGTGAAATACATTGGGCTGCATTTTCATATCGGAAGTCAAATTCTTGACCTTGAAGTGTACAAGAATCTATGCTACAAAATCAATGAAATTCAAGATTCTCTTGAAGAATGTGGCATTGTAACACAGAGTATCAATGTTGGCGGTGGGTTAGGTATTGATTACGATAATCCAGAAGTTAACCCCATTGCAGATTTCTCAACTTATTTCGAAATATTTTCGGAATATTTGCAAATTAGAGGTCATCAACAATTACATTTCGAATTGGGCCGAAGTATTGTTGCTCAATGTGGAAGCTTAATAGCCCGGACACTATATGTGAAACAGGGACATACCAAGAATTTTTTTAATTGTTGATGCTGGTTTTACTGATTTGATTCGTCCTGCTATGTATGGCTCACATCATTTTACTGAAAATATATCAGTAAATGGAGATTGTACAATGGAAACCTATGATGTTGTTGGTCCTATTTGTGAAAGCAGCGATGTGTTCAGTAGTAATGAACGTCTGCCTTTAACCAAACGAGGAGATTTTATTGCTTTTCGTTCTGCCGGTGCTTATGGTGAAGTCATGGCCTCAACTTATAACTGCAGAGCATTACCCAAGGCATACTATAATG
>VOFC01006560.1_pt1 | contig 41850 bp, 42 predicted proteins | sample 5384161 | NCBI WGS metagenome assembly VOFC01 (sample SAMN12384722, study PRJNA508395) | human gut metagenome | isolation source: healthy gut B | host: Homo sapiens
ATTTCCGGCCCAGGACTGGGACTGGATGCCAGCGTCAGCTTCCTCGGCACGCGGCTTACTACGTCACGAGTGCTGCCCATCATGAAAAAGCAGGGGTACCGACGCCTGCTTCCTGTTCACCGTCTCCATCGGCGGTCTGCAGCCCGGTATGCGCATCCAGTCGGCTTACACCGCGTCAAGCACGCGGCGCTGAGCGTGCGAGAGGTGTGAAGGACGCCGTCAACTACGCGCCGTACATCGGTGTGACCGCGTTCTGCCCGGAATACGTCAACACCACGATCTGGGACGGCGAAGCGCCGCCCCAGTTCAGAAGCCGTGATCCCTTCTATGCGACGGATGATTGCCAGGCTTGGAATGGCCAATTTGAAAGCCATCAAGAACAGAGGCTACAACGCCCGCTTTGTCGGCCCGCGTCTGTTCGGAATAGCGGTTTTTCAAAAAACGCGTCGATGTAGAATTTGGTGTAGATCTTCAGCGTTTTTCGTAGCAGCTCGGTGTGGGACGATCGCGTTTTTCTTTTATACACGCGCGGCGAGGCCGGCAGGATCTCGCGACGCGCGGCATCAGCACGTCGTAAAGATATTCGTTGCCCCTGAAATAGCTCGGTTTGAGCACGACCGCGCGCATATTCGGCGGGAAGGTCAGCTTGGCGGCGTTGATGCGCTGGATCGTCTCCTTCGCTCGCTGGCGCCATCGATGATGTCGCTGAGCACGCTCTGGTGCATGTTGAAGCGGTAGGTGCTGTAGCTGCGGCTGCCGAGCAGGGTGGAGTGCAGGTTTTTGGCCAGCAGCTGCATCAGCTTGTCGCTGAACCACGGAACTCCCCGGTGTAATTGCCCATGAACACGTAGCCGATGATCTCATTGTCGGCAATGACGCGGATGACCTTGATATACATCTGCAGCCGGTTGCAGAACAGCACGAACGTGTTGGGCGACATGTCCATCTTATGCTTGACCCGGTACGAGAGGATGTACTCGATCAGGTAGTTATCCAGATAGCCGACCTCGATGCTGTGGATCCAGTGAGGGTGGTTGACCCTGAACGGCTTGAATAGGCCAGCACCTTGCCGGAAATGTCGATGGCCAGCAGCTGTGAGCCGGTGCCTTTGGAAAATTCGCAGAACACCGACGTCAGATCCGCGCCGTTGAGCAGCATATAGATCAGGTTGGAATACAGCTTCTGCTGCTTGAAGGAGTCGCCGAAGAGCGACATGATGTAATACACCACGTCCACGACCGAGACCTGCGGGATGATGATATAATTGCTGTCGCTGTAAGCGATTTTGTCGTGCGCCGCCTGGTCGGGCGTGCCCGCGCACACAAAGCAGAGCGGCAGTGTCATGTCCTGGCTGATCTGCCGGGCGGTATAGATGCTCAGCGAATCGACCGGCGGGACCGCCCCGCTCGGGTCATACAGCTCCACGTTGCTCAGTTCGCAGTCCATGGGGTAGGCCGTTTTGACCTCCGGATATTTTTCCGCCACGCGTTTGGCCAGCTCTGAAAACAGCATAGGCGCCTCCTTTTTTACAACAAGTGTCAATAAATTAACAAGAACATTATACATGGAACACCGGCCGCTCCGCAAGTGCATTGTGAACAAAATTTGCGGTGTTTTTGTTCATTTCGACAGCGGCATTTTCCGGCGCGCGGAACTCGGCGGACCTGCGCGTGCGCACATTGTGCATCGTGCATGGTTTTGCTTGCTGTTTTTTCACACATGACATAGGCACGGCCGCACGGCGCCGATAGAATGAAGGCAGCAAAGTTGATATGAGCCGAATGCGTTTTTCTACCTTTTCGCCGCCCGGGTGAGCACCGGATGGCAGAAACGCAGAAAGTTGAAAGTTGAGGTTTGCTGCTTATGCATTATGAAAAACTATTTGAAAAGGGAACCATCGGTCGGCTTGAGCTGCGCAACCGCGTCGTCATGACGGCCATGGGCACGATGCTCGGCGATTGGAACGGCTGCTCCACGCCGGAGCAGGTCCGGTTCTATGAGGAGCGCGCCAAGGGCGGCTGCGGCCTCATCATCCCGGAGTTCACGTCGGTCGATCCGGACAGCGGTCACTGCAACCGCATTCAGCTTGGCATCTGGGATGCACGTCAGATCGCGAGTTTTGAGCGCATCTGTGACGCTGTGCACCGCCACGGCGCCAAGATCTTTGTCCAGCTGCATCACGGCGGGCGCGAAGCCCCCCCGGCGATCAACGGCGGCCGTCAGGCCATGGCGCCGAGCGTAGAGCTCAACAGCGTGGTCGGCCGCGACACGATCCTGCCGCGCGAGATGACCATTGAGGACATCGACCGCCTGGTCGGCCTCTCGTTCATTCAGGCCGCGCTCAATGCGCAGGGCCGCCGGCGCCGACGGCGTGGAGATCCACGGCGCGCATGGGTATCTGCTGCAGCAGTTTTTGAGCCCCTACACAAACAAGCGCACCGATGAATACGGCGGCTCCATGGAAAACCGCTGCCGCTTTATCGTGCGCATCCTGAAGGGCATCCGCGAGGTGGTCGAGCCCGGCTTCGTTGTCGGCGCGCGCATCAACGGCAACGACTTCGTCGAGGGCGGCAACGACCAGGACGCCTGCGTCGAGATCGCCAAGTATCTGGAGCCGTATGTCGATTATTTCAACGTCAGTTGCGGCGTGTACGCGAGCGCGGCGACCATGATCGAGCCCTGCTACAGCCCCGAGGGCTGGAGAAGCGGCTTTGTCAAGGCCATCAAGAGCCAGGTCAGCGTCCCGGTCATCGCGGTCAACACCGTCAAGCATCCGCAGTTTGCCGAGCAGCTCCTGCAGGAGGGCGTGAGCGACTTCGTCGGCATGTCCCGCATGCACATCGCCGACCCCTATCTTGTGCAGAAGACCATGGCCGGGCGCGAGGATCTCATCCGCAAGTGCCTCGGCTGCATGAACTGCAACAAGTCCGTCGTCGCGGGCCGCACGCTGCACTGCGCGCTCAACCCCGTCGCCGGCCACGAGGTCACGTTTGGCGATGACAAGCTCGTCAAAAACGGCAACGGCCGCAAGGTCGCCATCGTCGGCGGCGGCCCGGCCGGTATGCAGGCGGCCCTGCTGATGAAAAAGCGCGGCTTCGAGCCCGTGATCTTTGAAGCGAGCGGCACGCTCGGCGGCAGCGCCATTCTTGCCTCCAAGGCGCCGTGCAAGCACATGGCGCAGGAATTTGTGGACACGCAGATCGCCGAGATGCAGGAATACGGCATCGAGGTGCACCTCAACACGCCGGGCACGGTCGCGCGCATTCAGACGCTCGAGCCGTACTGCGTCGTGGTCGCCTGCGGCGGCAACCAGATCATCCCCGGAGTCCCCGGCGCCGACCGCGACAATGTCTATTATATGAGGACGTTCTGCTCGGCAAGGTGCAGTTTGCCGGCAAGAAGATCGCCGTCATCGGCGGCGGCCATGTCGGCCTTGAGGTCGCGCACTATCTGTGCGCCGACAACCAGGTCACGGTCGTCGAGATGCAGAAGGAAGTCGGCACGTCCATCTACCGCACGGCAAAGTACAAGCTCTTGTCGCTGCTGCAGGAAAACGGCGTCGAGATCCTGACGCAGCACGCGCTCGCCGGCGTCGGCGAGGGGACCGTCGAGCTCAAGCAGCTCCCCGGCGGCGAGACCGTCAGCGTCGATGCCGACATCGTCGTCATGGCGCTCGGCAACCGGCCGGACAAGGCCTACGAGGACAAGCTGGCCGCAGCGTTTGACAAGGTCATTGTCGTCGGCGATGCGACGAAGGCCGGCACTATGGCCGACGCAACGAAGGCCGCCTACGAAAAGTGCTTTTACATCTGATCCCATGTCCCTGCGCGAGACGTTTCCCGTCTCGCGCAGCGTTCCGCAGGCATGTTACTTTTTGTCAGCCGTGAACAAATTCCGCATTCTTTTTAAGCGTCCGTGACATTGTGACATTTTTATCTTTCTGGTATCATGCGAACCAAGGTAGAAAAATCCGCATTTGCTCAGCGGTACTTTGAAAGATTCCATGACGACAAGGACGGAACCATGAACTACGAAAACCTGTTTACGCCCGGTTACATCGGCGGCCTGCGGATTAAAAACCGCGTCGTGATGACCGCCATGGGCAACGGCCTTGCCGCGGAAAACGGCGAGGCGTCCGACGAGATCATCGCCTGCTACAAGGCTCGGGCGGCCGGCGGCTGCGGGCTGCTGATCACCGAGTTTTGCGCGGTCGACGGGGAAAACGGCATCGCCGAGACCCACCAGCTGCAGATCCATGCGCGCCGCGGTTCATCAAGCGCCTCGCGCTGCTGACCGACACATTGCACCGCTACGACTGCAAAGGTGTTTTTCCAGCTCTTCCACCCCGGCCGCGAGGGCAAGCCGCAGTTCAACGGCGGCCGTCAGGTCATCTCCGCGAGTGGGATCGTGAATCCGGCCACGGGCCGCGTGTCGCACGAAATGACGCGCGAGGAGATCCACGGCATGGTCGATAAATTTGTCACCGGCGCCGTGTATGCCCAGCAGGCCAACGCCGACGGCGTGGAGCTCCACTGTGCGCACGGTTATCTGCTGCACCAGTTTCTCAGCCCGCACAGCAATGTGCGCACCGATGAATACGGCGGTTGCCTCGAAAACCGGATGCGCATCGTCCGCGAGATCATCGAGGGCATCCACTGTGCGTGCGGCCGCGATTTCCCGATCAGCGTGCGCATCAACGGCTGCGATTACATCCCCGAGGGCCTGCAAAAAGCGGACGCGGTGGAGATCGCAAAGCTGCTTGAGCACTACGGTGTGTCATGCATCAACGTCAGCAGCGGCGGTTATGAAAATCCGGCCGCCTTCATCGAGCCCTGCTACTTCCCTGAGGGCTGGAAGAAGGAAAACGCGCTGGCCGTCAAGGCGGCGGTGCAGATCCCGGTTATCGCGGTCAACGTCATCAAGCATCCCGCGACCGCCGAGGCGCTGCTGCGCGAGGGCGTGTGCGATTTCGCCGGTGTGTCCCGGGCACAGCTCGCAGATCCGGACTGGGTCAACAAGGCGTGCAGCGGTCGGGAAGCGCTCCTGCGCAAGTGCATCGGCTGTATGAGCTGCAACAAGGAGGTCGTCAACCACCGCGGAATCCGCTGCGCCATCAACCCCACGGCTCGGCCGCGAGCGGGACTACGACTTCACGGCGCTGCGGCGCGACGGCGCGGGCCGGTGTGTACCGGTGATCGGCGGCGGGCCTGCCGGTATGCAGGCGGCCATCGTCCTGGCCGAGCGCGGCTTCCGCCCGATCCTGTTTGAGCGGCGCGCCTATCTCGGCGGCAGCGCCGTGCTCGCCTCCGAAAGCGCCGTGCAAAGGGCTTGTGGCCGAGTACATCGAGACGCAGAAAACCAGCTCGCCGCGCTCGGCGTGCAGGTGGAGCTGAATCACGCGCCGACCATGGCGGAGCTCCGGCGGCTCGATCCTTACGGTGATCTTCGTCACCATGGGCGGGCAGCAGATCGTGCCGGACATTCCCGGCATCGACCGCGAAAAACGTGTTCGGCATCGAGGACATTCTGCTCGGCCGCCGCGTGATCGAGGGCAGGAAAGTCGCCGTCATCGGCGGCGGACATGTCGGACTTGAAGTGGCCCACTTCCTGTGCGCGAACAACAAGGTCACGATCGTGGAAATGGCCGATGAGATCGGCGCGTCCGTGTACTACATCACCAAGTTCAAGCTCCTGCCATTGCTGCGGGAGGCCGGCGTGACGTTCCGCACCGGCCAGGCCATCGCCGCAGTGGACGACGGCAGCATCCGTCTGCGGGACACGCACACCGGCCAGTGCACCGAGCTGAAGGCCGAGGCCGTCGTTCTGGCGATGGGCAGCCGGCCGGATCTGGCGCGCGCGGCGGCGTTCGACCGGAACTTTGACCACGTCGTCTATGCCGGCGACGCTGTGCGCGGCGGCACCATGCTCGAGGCCAACCGCGATGCGTTCGCCCTCGCATGGGAATTCTGACACATAGATATGAAAAAACGATTCTGAACGATTTCAAAAAAAGGAGACGATATCATGAAAAACAACATTTTTGATCTGACCGGTCAGGTCGCTCTGGTTGCCGGCGGCAGCTCCGGCCTCGGCCTGCAGTTTGCAAAGGCAATGGCCAACGCCGGCGCCAATGTCGCCATTGTGGCGCGCCGCACCGACCGCCTCGAGAAGAACGCGAAGGAGATCGCCGCGGAGTACGGCGTGGAGGTTTACCCCCACTACCTCGACCTGTGCGACTCCAAGTCCGTCACCAAGTGCGTGGAGGACGTCATCGCGCACTTCGGCAAGATCGACATTCTGGTCAACTCCGGCGGCACCGGCGGCTCCGGCGACCCGGCGACCATGACCGATGAGCAGTGGGCCCACGTGGTCGATACCGACCTGACTGGCCTGTTCTATCTCTGCCGCGACGTCGCGCGCCTGTCCATGATCCCCAATAACTACGGCCGCATCGTCAACGTCTCTTCCATCCACGGCTTCGTCTCCAGAAAGAACGTCTGGACCGCACCGTACTGCGCTTCCAAGGGCGGCGTGCACATGATGACCAAGGCCATGGCAAACGACTGGGGCAAGTACAACATCACCGTCAACTGCATCGCGCCGGGCTACTTCCCGACCGAGCTGACCGAGAAGTTCATCGACTCCGACGCTTTTTGTGCAGCTGCACAAGGACCGCTGCCCGAAAGAGCGCCACGGCATCCTCGGCGAGATGGACGGCCTGTGTGTTTACTTCGCCGCGCCCTGCTGCACGTACACGACCGGCCAGATCGTCGCGGTCGACGGCGGCTGGACCTGCAACTGACGCATCCGCTCAGGCAACTCTGGAGATATAAGGAGAAAGATATGGATAAGTCTATCAAAACACCGAATCGCACAGGTATTCTGGTACGTGCCCTGATCGTGCTCGCCATGTGCGGCATTGTCAACTCCGCGGCCGTTTTCGTCTCCCCGATGGCAAAGCACTTCGGCTGGACGACGGAAGCCATTGCCGGCGTCGCCACCTATATGGCCTTCATGCAGACGCCCGGCCACATCCTCAGCGGCTGGCTGCTCGGCAAGATCGGCGCCAAGAAAACGCTCATCCTCGGCTGCATCCTGCTGGGCCTCGCGTTCCTGCTGTCCGGCATGGTCCCCTCCGGCTCCCCCTGGATGCTGTACATCACCTTCAGCGTCCTGCAGGGTCTCGGTGTCGGCTTCACGTACACCGGCAGCACCTACTGCGCGACCGGCTGGTACCCCGACAAGCGTGGTCTTGCCTCCGGCCTGTGCATGGCCTTTAACGGCGGCTCCGCTACCTTCCTCGCGCCCCTGATCGTCAAGCTCATCAGCAGCATCGGCGTCATCGTCACGCTCTATATCGTCGGCGGCGCGATCATCGTCATCGGCATCTGCGCGGCGATCGGCCTCAAGACCGCTCCGGTAGGCTATGCCCCGGCCGGCTGGAAGGCCAAGGCGGACGATCCCAAGCTCGCGGCCACGCAGCTTGAGAGCCTGACGCCCGGCCAGGCGTTCCGTACCCGCGGCTACTGGCACCTGTTCCTCGGCTACGGTCTGTTCCCGACCATGTACATCATCTGCTACCCCCGCTTCTCCGTCCTCATTTCGGACGCGGGCTACTCGCTCAGCGCAGCCACCATCGGCGTGTCGATCTACTCGATCAGCAACGTCATCGGCCGTCTCGGTATGGGCGCGCTCATCGACAAGCTCGGCTACCGCAAGGTCTATACGATCTGCGGCATCTGCTCCGTCGCCTCTTCGCTCTGCCTGATGTTTGCCCACAGCCTGGCCATGTTCTACATCGCCTATGTCCTGCTGGCAGTCGGCTTCGGCGCGACGAACTGCTGCCACCCGGTTGCCGTTCAGGAGACCTACGGCTCCAAGTATGCCGGCGGCATCTTCGGCATCTGCATGCTCGGCTACATGATCATCTGCACCTTCATCAGCCCGAAGATCAGCTCGGCGCTCGTCAACGCCACCGGCAGCTACACTGCCTCCATGATCTATGCCATCATCGCCTGCATCCTCGCCGTCATCTTCTACACCACCATCCCCCAGCCCAAGAGACGCACGCTGGCCGAGGTCGCCGCAGAAGAAAAAGCCGCGCAGGAGAAGGCCGCGCAGGCCTGATCCGCACACCATCATCCGCACACCATCCTCCCCTCATATTTGCGGCATGGCCGGTTTTCCCTTCCTCCGGTCATGCCGCACAGTAAGCGGAGAGACCGACATCAATACGAAAGGTAGCATCCTATGGGCGTAGTTGGTTGTATTCTCGGTTTCCTTGTCGTGATCTATCTTTGCTACAAGGACTGGTCCGTATATATCGCTTCGATCGTGGGCGCGGCGGTCGTGATCGCGTTTAACGTGCTTCCGTTCATGGACACGCTGCTTGGCTCCTATGTCAACGGCATGTTCGTCCCGATCAAAAGCTTCTTCTTCCTGCTGCTGTTCGGCAGCATTCAGTCAAAGATCTATTCGGAGAGCGGCGCGGCCTTCTCCATCGCCGACACGATCATGAGCAAGCTCCTGCGGCCCGGCGCCAGCAACACGAAGAAAAATGTGATCGCGGTCGCGGTCATTGTTGCCATCGGCGTCATCCTCTGCATGGGCGGCATCAATGCCAGCGTGTTCATCGTGCTCATGTACCCGGTCGCGCTCACGATCTTTGAATATTGCGACATTCCCAAGCGCTTTATCCTCGGCGTGCTCGCCGCGGCTTCCTATACGTTTACGCTGACCATGCCCGGCAGCCCGCAGGTGACCAACGTCGCCGCCATGACCGCCCTCGGCACGGCGGCGGATGTGGCGCTCGTCCCCGGCCTTGTCGGCGCGGCGGTCGAAGTCGTCGTCATCATCGTCCTGATGAATATCTACATCAACAAGGCGCGGGCCAAGGGCGAGCATTTTGAGCTCCACCCGCTCGATCCGCACTATGACAAGAACACGCCGCGGCCGAATTTCTGGATCGCGCTCATTCCGCTGGTCGCGCTCTTTGTCACCTTCAACATTCTGAAGATCAACATCAACATCTGCGTGATCGGCAGCACCGTTTTGTCCATCCTGCTGTTCTGGAAGCAGCTCAAGGCGAAGAACCTGCGTGAGCTCATCAGCACCGGCGCGGCGGACTCCATCCACATGTCGCTGACGGTCGCGGCCATCTGCGGCTTTGCCGGCGTCGTGACCAACACGGAAGCGTTCACGACCATGCTCAATGCCATCACCGGCATCAACATGTCCCCGATGCTGATCTGCGCCGTGGTCGTCGCCGTCATGTGCATGCTCACCGGCGGTTCCTCCACCGGCCAGCTGATCTCTCTGCCGCTCATCGCACCGAAGCTGCTCGATCTCGGGCTCAATGGTGGGTCGGCGATTTGTGCTATCCTGCGCATGGGGTGATACGATGAAAATTCTCATGATCAACGGCAGCCCGCATCCGCGCGGCTGCACATACACCGCCCTGCACGAAATGGAGCGGGTGCTGCGCGCAGCCGGTGCCGAGGTGCAGATCCTGACCGTCGGTGCCGAGCAGATGGGCGGCTGCGTGGCCTGCGGCGGCTGCCGTGCGACCGGGCGCTGCGTGCGCGGCGGCCTGGTGAACGACGCCATCGGCGCGATGGAGACGGCCGATGCGCTCGTGCTCGCGTCCCCGGTGCACTATGCCGGAATCTCCGGCGCGATGTCGGCCTTTTGCGACCGGCTGTTTTATGCCTCCGACGGCTGGGCAAACAAGCCCTGCGCGTGTGTCGTCTCGGCGCGCCGCGCGGGCACGACGGCGGCGCTCGATCAGCTGGTCAAGTACCCGATGATCTCGAACATGCCGGTCGTCTCCTCGCAGTACTGGCCGATGGTGCACGGTGCGTGCCCAGAGGACGCCGCGCAGGATGCGGAAGGGCTGCAGACCATGCGCCAGCTCGCGCGCAATCTGCTCTGGCTGCTGCAGTGCATCGCCGCCGGTGACGCGGCGGGCGTCGCGGCGCTTGCCGGTCATGTGCTCCACGGTCAGGCACAGCACGGTCGTGCGCGGGATGACCGCCGTGGAAAACGGGAAGTCCGGCGCGCGGTACTGCGCCATGAGCACACGCAGCGCGTGCTCCTTGGCTGCATCCGGCACGACGGTGATGCGCCCCTGACCGATGACGCTCTCATACGTCATGGTGCAGTTGCCGTGCTCGTCGTCGAGGATGAGCTCGTGCCCGCGGTCCATCTCGAACGATGCGTTCGGGTTTCTGGCGATGAGGTCATACTTCGTGCCGGTATCCGCACCGTGAAAGTACAGCCGGACGGTCCCGCCGTCGGCCTCAAGGCCGAAGTTCAGCGGCAGGATGTAGGGATACGGCTCGTCGTGCAATGCGAGGCGGCACACGTCGCACCCGCGCATGATGGCGATGAGCTCGTCAAAATCTGTGATCTCGCGATCTGCTCTGCGCATGAAAATGCTCCTTTTCCGATCAGCCGATGGGCGTGCCGAGACGCGCCAGCACGTCCTGAAAATATTCCGGCAGCGGGCAGGTGAACGTCACGAGCTCGCCCGTGCGCGGGTGGATGAATCGCAGCGCGCGCGCGTGCAGGCACTGTCCGCTCAGCCCTTTTTCCGGCCGCTTATGCCCATAGACGAGGTCGCCGAGCAGGGGATGGCCGATGTGCGCCATGTGCACGCGGATCTGGTGCGTGCGGCCGGTCTCAAGCTCGCAGCGGATGTGCGTGTAGCCGTTGTAGCGGGCGATGACCGACCAGTGCGTGACGGCGCGGCGGGCGTTTTTTTGCGTCACGGCCATGCGCTTGCGATCGGTCGGGTGGCGGCCGATGGGCGCGTCCACCGTGCCGGCATCGTCGCGCAGACTGCCGCAGACGACGGCCTCATACGTGCGCGCCATCGTGTGGTCGGCCAGCTGCGCCGAGAGCGCCAGGTGTGCAAAGTCGTTCTTCGCCGCGACGAGCAGCCCCGACGTGTCCTTGTCGATGCGGTGCACGATGCCGGGCCGCCGCTCGCCGCCGACGCCGGAGAGACTGTCACCGCAGTGGGCGAGCAGGGCGTTGACGAGCGTGCCGTCCTCGTGGCCGGGCGCGGGGTGCACGACCATGCCGCGCGGCTTGTTGACGACGATGAGGTCGTCGTCCTCACACACGACGTCCAGCGGCAGATCCTGCGCCACGAGCGCCGAGGGCGCGGCGTCCGGCAGCGTCACGACAAACGTGTCGCCGGGGACGGTTCTGTAGTTTTTTTTTCTTCACGGGCGCGCCGTCTTTTGTCACCGCGCCCTGCGCGAGCAGCCGCTGGGCGGCGCTGCGCGTGAGCCCGGGCAGAGCGCGCGCGAGGGAGAGCGTCGATCCGCTCGGCGCTCTCCTGTGTTTGAATCGTTCGTTGTTCCATTAGAAATCCGAAAACTCCGCCAAAATGTCGTCGAGTGAGTAGCTATCGCCGTCCGTCGGGGCGGCGTCCGTGTCATCGTGGCCGAGGCTTCCGGCTCGGCGGGCGCAGCGGGTGTGCTGTTGAGATAGGCCAGCAGGGGATCCGTCGGGGCCGCATCCGCCGGTTTTGGGGGGCAGGGCGGCCGCCGGTTTGGCGCGGTCTGCACCGGCGCCGTTGCAGCGGGTGCTGCCGGTTTGGGTGCTTCCGGGCTGGGTGTCACCGGCTGCGCGGCGACGGGCGCGCGGTCCCACGCGGCGAAGAGATCGTCCTTCGCCGAAGCAGGGCCTCTGGCGCGCGGCAGCGGGGTGCGGCTTTCGGTGCGGCGGGCGGCGCGGCGGAGGGCCTGCGCCTTGCGGGCAGGTGCAGCCTGCGCGCCTTGGGCGCGTCATGCGCTGCACCGGTGCGCTGCTTACGCGCGGCTTTCGGCGCCGTCATCCGCACCGTCGTCCCCGCGGTAGAAGATCACATGCAGGCACAGCGTGATGCCGGCCACGACGATGAACACGTCCGCCAGATTGAACACGGCGAAGCGCACGAAGAGGAAATTGAACATGTCCACGACGTAGCCGCTGAGGATGCGGTCGATGCAGTTGCCGACCGCACCGGCGAGCACCAGCACGACCGACCAGCGGCCGACCTTGCCGTGCACGACGTTGCGCCGCAGGCAGAACACCGCGATGGCGGCGAACACGAGCGTGAAGAGGATGAAGATCCAGTGCGGCGCGTGCTCGAGCATGCTGAACGCGGCGCCGTTGTTATGGATGTTCGTCAGCTCCAGCACGCCCGGAATGAGCGTGACGTGCCCGGTGTCGAGCGCGATGTTGACGGTGACCCAGTATTTGAGCCCTTGGTCAGCGATGAGGATCAGGATGGCTACGATGGCATACCACATAGCGGTTCCTCGCTTTCGGATCAGGATTTTGGGATCGGGTGATTACTCCGCCTGCTGCGCGGCCACGACCGCGGCGCAGCGCGGGCACAGTCCGGTCTCGGGGTCGGCCTGCTCGGAGTGCATCCAGCAGCGCGGGCACTTGACGCCGGGCGCGTTGCGCACGGAGATGTGCAGACCGGGGAAGTTCGTGCCGGTGCCGGTGACGGCGTCGGCCGGCACATCATCGCCGATGAGCGCCTGTGATACGATCAGCAGCTCTGGCAGGTTCATGCTCTGCACCTCGTCGAGCGCGGCCTTGGCGGCGTCATCGTCGGCGCGCAGCGTCACGGCTGCCTCGAGCGGCTTGCCGATGCGCTTTTCGGCGCGGGCGGCCTCGAGCACACCGTTGACGTCCGAGCGGACGCGGATCAGCTGATCCCACCGGGCGAGCTCGCTCTCGCTGAGCGCGTAGGCGTCGAACGGCTGGTTCATGACGTTGAGCAGCACGTTGCGCGCGTCGTCCTCGGCGCGGTGCGGCATGGCCTGCCAGATCTCGTCGCAGGTGAAGGCGAGGATCGGCGCGAACATCTTCGTCATGCTGTCGAGGATGAGGAACAGCGCTGTCTGCGCGCTGCGGCGCTCGAGTCCGTTGCGCTCGTCGCAGTAGAGGCGGTCCTTGATGATGTCGAGGTAGAAGCTCGAGAGCTCCACAACGCAGAAGTCGTTGATCGCGTGCGAGATCACGTGGAACTCGTAGTTGTCGTATGCCTTGGCCACGCGGCGGATGAGGTCGTTGAGCTTCGTGATCGCCCAGCGGTCGAGCGGGAGCATATCCTCCGGCGCGACGAGGTGCGCGGCGCCAAAGCCGTCGAGGTTGCCGAGGCAGTAGCGCGCGGTGTTGCGGAACTTGAGGTAGTTTTGCGTCAGCTGCTTGAAGATCTCCTTGGAGCAGCGCATATCGGCGTGGTAGTCGGCGCTGCCCGCCCAGAGGCGCAGCATATCGGCGCCGAACTCGTTGATGATCTCGGCCGGGTCCATGCCGTTGCCGAGGGATTTATGCATGACGCGGCCTTCGCCGTCCACGGTCCAGCCGTGGGTCAGGCACTCACGGTACGGAGCGCCCTTGCCGAGCGCGCCGACGGCCACGAGCAGCGACGACTGGAACCAGCCGCGGTACTGGTCGCCGCCCTCGATATACATATCCGCCGGCCAGAAGCCCTGGTCGCGCTGCATGGCGGCGACGTGGGTAGAGCCGGAGTCGAACCAGCCGTCGAGCGTGTCGGTCTCCTGCGTGAAGTGCTTGCCGCCGCAGTGCGGGCAGGTGAAGCCCTCGGGCAGGATGTCGGCAGCCGGGCGGTCGAACCAGGCGTTGCTGCCTTCCTTTTCGAACAGCTGCGCGACGGCCTCAATGCTCTCCTCGGTGCAGACGGGCTTGTGGCAGTCGTCGCAGTAGAACACCGGGATCGGCAGACCCCAGCGGCGCTGACGGGAGATGCACCAGTCGGCGCGCTCGCGGATCATGGCGGCCATGCGCTCTTTGCCCCACGCGGGCAGCCAGCGCACGTTCTCGCACGCGGCGACCGCGTCCTCCTTAAAGGAGTCCACGGAGCAGAACCACTGCGGCGTGGCGCGGAAGATGATCGGGCTCTTGCAGCGCCAGCAGTGCGGATAGCTGTGCACGATGTCCTCGGATGCGAAGAGCGAGCCGGCCTCCTTCATGTCTGCGAGGATGACAGGGTTCGATTCCTCCGTGGACATGCCGGCGTACTTGCCGGCGTAGTCGGTGTGGCGGCCCTGATCGTCCACGGGCACGACCATGTCCATGCCATAGCGCTTGCAGGTCAGGTAGTCGTCGGCGCCGAAGCCGGGCGCGGTGTGCACGCAGCCGGTGCCGGAGTCCATGGTGACGTAGTCTGCCAGCACCAGACGCGAGGTCTTGGGCAGGAAGGGATGGTCGGCGAGCATGTTCTCAAAGAATTCGCCCGGGTGCTGCTCGAGCACCTCATAGCTCTCAAAGCCGCCGATGTGCATGACCTTCTCGGTCAGCGCGTCGGCCATGACGTACACCTCACCGTTGGGCGCCTGGACGAGGTTGTACAGCTCGCGCGGGTTGAGCGCGATGGCGAGGTTGCCGGGCAGGGTCCAGATCGTGGTCGTCCAGATGACGAAAAAGAGCTTGCTGTGGTCGACGTTCGGCAGCTTGCCGAGGTCGTCGTGCATCGGGAACTTCACGTACACGGTCGTGCACGGATCGTCCTGATACTCGATCTCCGCCTCGGCGAGGGCGGTCTCGTCGTGGGCGCACCAGTACACCGGCTTGAGCCCCTTGTAGATGTGGCCGTTGCGGTACATCTTGCCGAACACGCGCACCTCTTCGGCCTCAAAGCCCTTGTTCATGGTCTTGTAGGGGTGCTCCCAGTCGGCGACGACGCCCATGCGCTTGAAGCCGTCCATCTGGCGGTCGATATATTTCTGCGCATAATCATGGCAGGCGCTGCGGAAGTCGGCGATGCTCATGGCCTTGTGGTTGAGCTTCTGCTCCTTGATGATGGCGCTCTCGATGGGCATGCCGTGGTTGTCCCAGCCGGGGATGTAGGGCGTGTAGTAGCCGCGCATGGCGTAGGAGCGGACGATGAAGTCCTTGAGCGCCTTGTTGAGCGCGTGGCCCATGTGGATGTTGCCGTTGGAGAACGGAGGGCCGTCGTGCAGGCTGAAGCGCGGCTTGCCGTCGTTCTTTTTGAGCATTTCGTTATACAGATCCATGTCGTTCCAGCGGCGGAGCATATCGGGCTCACGCTTGGCGAGGCCGGCGCGCATGGGGAAGTCTGTTTTCGGCAGGTTGATCGTGGCGTTGAAATCGTTCTTGGACATGGTAAAAATCGTTCTCCTCTCAGAGTAGTTTTCCGTTAAAATTGTGCAGGGCGGTACGGCACCGGCCGTCCCGCCCTGGTTGATTGCTGTTCACTCAGCTGTTGTGCAGAAAGTGATAGAGCTGCGTGGCGTCATCTGCTGCACTGTCGGCCGCGGCATCGTCAGCTTCCACGGGCTGCGCCTCCACGGGGCGGCGGACACGGTTTCTGCTGCATACACGGGCTCTGCCTGCACAGGCTGCCCGGCGGCCGGAGCTTCCGGCTGCGCGGCGCTCGCGGGCTCGGCAGGTGCGGCGCTCGCGGGCTCGGCAGGTGCGGCGCTCGCGGTCGGGCGCGCAGCCGCGCGCGGCGCGGACGCTGCCTTCGACCCGGCGACACCGTCGAGATACTCGAGCTGCGTCAGGCACAGATTGCGCACATCTTCCAGGAATTTCGCGCAGGAGGTCTTTGCGTTGAGGAGCTTGGCTTCCTCGTTGGCGGTTTCGTGCTGAAGTCCGCCAAGTATTCGGTCGGACGTGTTCTTGGCCTCGCTGAGTATCTTGTCGGCGCGGGCCTGGGCATCGTCCTCTATCTGCTTGCCGACCTTCTGGGCCGACAGTATGGCCAGACGCATGGCGTCTTCACTGGCGCGGTACTCTTCTATCTTATCGACCAGCACCTTCATCTTGCCCTTGAGCACAGCGATCTCTTTCTGCGCGTTGGCAAGCTCGGTGGCCACTTCTTCCTGATAGTTCTGCACGGCGGCCATGTCGTAACCGCCGAACATCGCTTTTTCAAAGGTTTTTTCCCGAATATCCTGAGGAGTCATGTTGGAAAGTCCTCCATTCTTTCTGATGGTATACTACTCGCGGGGCTGTCAGGGACAGTATGCCCGAATGTTACAGGTGAAACTCGCCCGACTCCATGTCGTCGAGCTGGTCGCCCATGAGGTCGACGTTGAACGGCGTGATGATATACGTCGCGCTGGCGACGCGGCGGATCTTGCCGTCCTGCGCGTAGGCGACGCCGGACAGGAAGTCGATCAGGCGGCGGGCGATGTTCTTGTCCGTCTGCTCCAGATTCATGAGCACGGCGCGGCGATCGCGCAGATGGTCGGCGATCTCGGCCGCGAGCTCAAACTGCTTGGGCGCGACGAGCACGACCTTGAGCTGGCCGCCGCTGTTGAGGTTGACGACCTTGTCGGCCACGCGGCTGTCGCTGCGGGCGGTGTAGCCCGGCGCGGGGCGCTCGGGCTCTCTCACCGGCTCGGAGACCGGGTCGTCGCGGATGAAGGAGCTCTGCTTGGCGGCGGGCGCCGTGCGGCGCGCCGGCCGTGCCGGAGCGGGACGCTCGGGCGCGGGTGCTTCCGCGACCGGGATCGCCTCATCCTCATCGTCGAAAACTCGTCGTCGTCATCGTACGGACGCGTCATTTTCTTCAGTTCATCCAAAAAAGCCCATGCAGGGTCCCCCTTTATCTACCGGCGGCCGCTGTGTTGCCGCTGTGTTCTCTTTTCAGGCGCGGCGGGCGGCGCTCAGTGCCGGGAATAGTCCCGTGCGCCGAAGATCGACGAGCCGACGCGCACCATGTTCGCACCGGCGGCGATGGCGTCCTCAAAATCCCCGCTCATACCCATGGACAGAAAGTCCATAGAAGCATTATCGTATTTTTTTCTGCCGATGTCAACAAAAAGCTCGTGCATTTTCGTAAAATATGCATGATTTCCGTCGGAAGTTTCTGCCACGGGCGGGATCGCCATCAATCCGCGCACGCGGATGTGCGCGCAGGCGGCGGCGGTTTCCAGCAATTGCGGCAGTGCGTCGGGGTCGACGCCGCTCTTGGCGGCCTCACCGCCGATGTTCACCTCCAGCAGGATATCCTGCACGGTGTCCTGCATGGCGGCGCGCTTTTCGATCATGGCCAGCAGCTCCGGCGAGTCCACCGACTGGATGAGATCGACCTTGCCGACGACCTGCCGCACCTTGTTGGTCTGCAGGTGGCCGATGAAGTGCAGCGGTGCGCCGGTGTAGGCGTCCTCGGCGAGCTTTTCGGTCATCTCCTGCACGCGGTTTTCGCCGCAGGCGTCGATCCCGGCGGCGACGGCCTCGCGCACGCGCGCGGCGTCGTTCATCTTTGTCGCTGCCACAAGCGTGATGTCCGCGCCCGTGCGCCCCGAAAGGCGGGCGGCGGCGTCGATGCGCGCGCGGATGGCGGCGATGTTTTCGGCAATGGTGCTCATTGTGGGTGGTGCCTCCTTATTTTATGACCCGTCCGTCGGACAGCCCTTTGCCGCTGACGACGATGTCGTTGCCGGCGCGCAGGGCGTTGCTGTCCGCGCTCTGGGCGACGAGACAGTAGCTGTCGGTCTGGTAGATGATCTCGATCGGTTTCTTCTCCAGCTGCGCCGCCGTGACGACGTAGACGAAGGTCTGCCCGTCGTCGTCCATGTGCACGGCCTTGAGCGGTACGCGCAGACCGGTGTGCTCACTGTAGACGACGTCGGCCGTGGCCTTGCGCATGGCCAGCGTGTCGGCCAGCGCATTGTTGCACGCGAACACGACCGCGACCTCACCGCTGCTGTCCGGTTCGCTCTTGCTGAACACGGTGGCCGAGACCGTGCCGCTGTAGTGCTGCGGGAAGTCGAGCGTGGCGCTGCCGCCCAGATTCAGGCGGTCGGCGTCGGCCTTGCTCATGACGGCGGCGAAGTACCACTTTTTCGCCGTGACGAGCTTGCCGATCGTGTTTGCGGGCGTCGAGGGACTCGTGTGCTCGAGCGCGGCCACGCCGTCTGGCGTGAGGTTTTCAAGCGCCGCCGGGCTCAGCGCCTCATAACCGTCCACCGTGGAGGTGAACAGCCCCGCCGCCGGTGCGGTGATGCTGCCGCGGCCGACGCCGGCCTTTTCCAGCTGGTGCAGCTCGGCGTTGAGCGCGTCGAGATCGCTCTGCGAGACGGTGCCCGTCGAGGCGCCGAAGAGCAGCGAGCTGAGGTCCATGCAGATGTCGTCAAGCTCGGACGCGCTGCCCGCGGAGACGGCGGCGTTGAGCTGCAGGATGGCGCTGTGGACGCTGCTGTCAAGCTCGGATGCGCCCGAGGCGCTGCCCGCGCGTGACAGCAGGCTCGAGACGTAGGCGATCTCCTTTTTGAGCTCGCGCGCGCGGCTGGCGCTGTCGAGCGCGGCCTTGGAGTCGACGCCGATGGCGATCTCGCCGTCGCGCGCGACCTGCTTGCCGTCGTCCACGGACAGGGACAGAAACTCCTTGTCCGAGGCGATGACCTGCTCCTCGCGCACGACGATGCCGCTGGCCTGTCCGCCCTCGCTGACGGTCACGAGCACCGCCGGTGCGGTGGAATACGACTGCTGCGTGGAGCGAAACAGGTACACGCCCAGATACACGGCCATGGCCGCGAAGAGCACGAGCATGGCGATGTTCGTAAAGGTATTCGTTTTCTTCAAAGCCTGCCCTCCTTCCGGTGGGGGGCGGCGGGGAGATCACGCCTGCAGCTCGAGCGTCACTGCCCGCACCGGGGCGACCGTCGAGATCGCGTGCTTGTAGATCATCTGCTGGCGGCCGTCGGCCTCGATGAGCACGGCAAAGCTGTCAAAGCTGCGCACGATGCCGCGCAGCTGAAACCCGTTCATGAGAAACAGGGTCACGGGGATCTTCTCCCGCCGGATGTAATTGAGGAATGTGTCCTGAAGATTCTGTGTCTTTTGCATGATCGCCGCTCCTTTTGCCGGAGCGGACATATATCGACTTATCATAGCACAAACTGCCGCTCCGTGAAATAGTGAATTTATACAAATCCGGCGAAAATGGCAGTTTTCTCCGCATCTGTACAGGCCACTATTCTATACCGCGTCCGGCCAAGAATTGCGTCGAACGGCGGCAGGCCAGGTCCATGTCCGGCGTTTTTTCGTGCCGCAGCCAGAACAGCTGCGCATCGCGCCGCAGCCACGTGAGCTGGCGCTTTGCGTACTGCCGCGAGGCGAGCCGGATGGCGTCCGCGGCCTCCTGCGCCGTCGCCTCGCCGCGCACGGCGGCCACGGCCTCCTTGTAGCCGATGGCCTGCATGGCCGTGCAGTCGGCCGGGATGCCGGCGGCCAGCAGCGCGCGCACCTCGTCGAGCAGCCCCTGCTGCATCATGGCGTCCACGCGCCGGTCGATGCGCGCATAGAGATCCTGCCGGTCTGCGAACGTGAGCGCGATCTTCGCCGCGTCGTAGCGCGGCGGCACGGCGCGGGTCTCGGCGTCGTGCTGCGTGATGGTCTTGCCCGTGAGGATGTAGACCTCCATCGCGCGCACGATGCGCTTTTTGTCCGCGGGGTGGAGCTTTGCCGCGCGCTCGGGGTCAAACTTGCGCAGCTCGCCGAGCAGCCCCGCGCCGCCGATCTCGTCGTAGCGCTCGCTCAGCTCCTGCCGCAGCGCGGTGTCGGCTGTGCCGTCGGCAAAGGTGCGCCCGGCGATAAGCGAGTCGATGTAAAGCCCCGTCCCGCCGACGACGATCGGCAGTTTTCCGCGCGCGAGAATGTCATCTACACAGGCGGAAGCTTCCGCCGCGTAGCGCGAGACGGAGTAGTTCTCCGTCGGGTCGGCGATGTCGATCATGTGGTGCGGCACGCCCTGCATTTCCTCCGGCGTGGGCTTGGCCGTGCCGATGTCCATGCCGCGGTAGATCTGCATCGAGTCGGCCGAGACGACCTCGCCTCCGAGCCGCTGCGCGAGCATGACGCCCAGCGCGGTCTTGCCCGAGGCGGTCGGGCCGGTAATGACGACCAGTTTTGGCTGCATCCGGCAGCCTCCTTTCTATAAGAGCAAATTCAGAAAGAATGTGTTGAAAAGTATTAGAAATGTGTTAAAATGAGACCATATCCCAGTATTCAAGAAGGTGAACCCATGAAGATCAAAATTTCTGCCGACAGCACCTGCGATCTCTCGCCGGAGCTGATCGCGCGCTACAACATCGGCATCACGCCGCTGTACATCGTGCGCGGCGACGAGACGCTGCGCGACGGCATCGATGTGCGTCCGGAAGAGCTCTACGCCTACGCGAAGGCCACGGGCAAGCTCTGCCAGACCGCGGCGGTGAACGTGTCGGACTATTATGCGTATTTCAGCGCGGCGCGCGCCGAATATGACGCCGTGATCCACTTCACGATCTCGAGCGATATGTCCGGCTGCTATCAGAACGCCTGCATCGCGGCGCGGGAGTTTACGAATGTCTACCCCGTGGACGCGCGCAACCTCTCGACCGGCATCGGTCATCTGGTGCTCGACGCGGCCGAGATGGCCGCGCAGGGCATGGATGCGGCCGACATCGCGGCGGCGCTGGAGAAAAAGCGCGAGAAGCTCGATGTCAGCTTCGTGCTCGACACGCTCGATTATCTCGTGCGCGGCGGGCGCTGCTCGTCACTCGCGGCGCTGAGCGCCAATTTCCTGCATCTCAAGCCGTGCATCGAGGTCAAGGACGGGAAAATGGGCGTCGGCCGCAAGTACCGCGGCAAGCTCGAAAAGTGCTATGTGCAGTATATTGAGGACCGGCTCAAGGGCCGCGACGATATTGACTGCCACCGCATTTTCATCACGGATTCCGGCATCGACGAGGCCACCTGGCAGGAGCTCGAGCGCGTCGTGCGCGCGTGCCAGCCGTTTGAGGAAGTGTACCACACGCAGGCCGGCTGCACGGTGTCGAACCACTGCGGCCCCGGCTGCATGGGCATTTTGTACTACCACAAGTAAATAAAGTTGTACAGCCTGACAGGGAGCGCGCCGCGCTCCCTGTTTCTCTGCCCAAAAGTATTACTTTTGGGCAGAGAGCTGCGGCCTGACTGCATCGCACGCGCTGTCCGCCTGCGGCGGACGGCGCGCACGTTTGCAGGCCGAGCGGTATTTTCTCCGCCGCACATGTCGCCGGAGAAAATGGCTGGACTTTCTTTCGCCGCGCCATTGGCGAAAGGCGGCGCGCACGTTTGATCAACTGAGGGGAGCGCGTTGCGCTCCTTGTTTTTTACACGATGCGCTTGAAGAGCTTGTCCAGCTCGCGGCGCGTGAGCGTCACGGCGACGGGGCGTCCGTGCGGGCAGTATTTCACCTCGCCCGCGCACACCGCGTCCGCCAGACGCAGCAGCTCCTCGGGCTCTGTCTGCCAGCCGGCCTTGATGGCCGCCTTGCATGCCACGGTCTTGAGCACCTCGTCGCGCACGGCCTGCGCGTCCGTGTGCGCGCCGTGGCGCAGCTGCGCGCAGATCTCCTCGAGCGCGGGCAGCGCGTCGCCCGCGTCGATCTGGGCGGGTACGCCGCGCAGGATGTAGTCGCTGCGGCCGAACGGCTCAAGCGTGAAGCCGAGCTCCGCAAGCGTGTCGCCGTGCTGCTGCAGGACGTCGGCATCGCTCGCGTCCGGCGTGAAGGGCAGCGGCTCGAGCAGCGTCTGCGACGGAATGTCAGCGGGGTTTTGGCGCAGGCGGTCAAAGTTGATGCGCTCGTGCGCCGCGTGCTTGTCGATGAGGATGAGCGTATCGCCCTTTTCCACGAGGATGTAGGTGTGCATCGCCTCGCCGATCAGGCGGGCGGGCGGCGTCTCCGGGGGGCGCGCGCGAGCGGCGACGGGGTCTCCGGTTCGGTGCTCTCGGGCTCAAGCGCGGTCTGCACGGGCTGCACGGCCGGTTTTGGCACGGGCTGCGCTGCCGGCGCTGTGCGTGCGGGCGCGGGGAACACCGGCGGCGGCATCACGCGCGGCGCTGCAAAGGCCGACGCCGTCGGCGAGCGGAACGAGAGCGCCTCCTCCGCCGGGGCGGCGGGGGCATAGGTGCGCGCGCCGGAAAATACCGGCGCCGCGGGTGCTGCGCTCCGGCTCGGCGCGGCGGGTAGGAAGGGGTCCGCCTTGGGCGCGGGCGCGGATGCCGGCTCGGGCTTGGGCACGCTCGGCTTCGGCGCTGCGGCTGCGGGGGTGCGCTCTGCCTCAAGCGCTGCGCGCGCGCCGTAATACACGGCGTCGAACACCGCGCGCTCGTGCGAGAATTTTACCTCGGTCTTTGCCGGGTGGACGTTCACGTCCACGGCCGCGCAGCTGAGCTCCACATACAGCACGCACGCGGGAAACCGACCCACGAGCAGCGTGTTGCGGTAGGCCTGCTCGAGCGCGGCCTGCAGCGCGGCGGATCTGATCCACCGGCCGTTGCAGAAAAAATGCTGCTGCGCGCGGCTGCCGCGCCCGGCGGCGGGGGAGGAGATGAAGCCGTGCACGCGCACGCCGTCGACCTCGCCCTCGCAGGGCAGGAGCGTCTTTGCCAGCTCGCGCCCGAGCAGGCTGTACACGCAGCTGTCGAGCTTGTTGTCGCCGGGGGAGAAAAACAGCTCCTCCCCGTCGCGGATGCAGCGCACGGACACGTCCGGACGGCCGAGCGCGCACCGCAGTGCGGCGGCGGCGCAGGCGGCGCCCTCCGCGCGGTCGGTCTTGAGAAACTTGCGCCGGGCGGGCGTGTTGTAAAAAAACAGGTCGCGCACGATCATCGTCGTGCCCTCGGGGCAGCCGGTCTCGTACATATCCTGGATCTCGCCCGCGTCGAGCGTCATGTGCGTGCCGCTCGGTGCGCCGCGCCGCCGCGTCGTGAGCGTGATGTGCGACACGGCGCTGATGGCGGCCAGCGCCTCGCCGCGAAAGCCCATCGTACCGATGGCCTCGAGCCCCTGCGCATCGTGCAGCTTGCTCGTCGCGTGGCGCAAAAACGCGATGCCCGCGTCCTCGGGCGTCATGCCGCAGCCGTCGTCGGTCACGCGCAGGTAGGTCGCGCCGCCGCCGCGCAGCTCCACCGTCACGGTGCGGGCCCCGGCGTCGAACGCGTTTTCCACCAGCTCCTTGACCACGGAGGCGGGCCGCTCGACGACCTCGCCCGCGGCGATCAGATCCGCAAGATGCGGAGAGAGAATTTGAATATCGGGCATGGTTTGCCCTCCTTTGTGCACAGTCGGCGGGAAGCGAGCTTCCCGCGCGTATATTATAAAGGATTGGCATTGAAAATTCCACCGCGAAATGCTACAATATTCTATCACACTTCAAATTTTACCCGGATATATCCGGACAGGCAGGAGCATTGCATGAGCTATCAGAGAGTAGAGATCCCCGAATCGGACATCCAGCGCCAGCTGGACATCTGCGCGCAGCTGCGCGCGCATTTTTCTGCCGACGGCCGTCAGCCGCTGGCCATGGTCGACACCTACGGCTGCCAGCAGAACGAGGCCGACAGCGAAAAGCTGCGCGGCTATCTGCGCGCCATGGGCTTTGATTTCACGCAGGACGAATTCGCGGCCGACGTCGTCGTCATGAACACCTGCGCCGTGCGCGAGCACGCCGAGACGCGCGTGTTCGGCAACGTCGGCGCGCTGACGCACACGAAGGCGCGCAATCCCGAGCAGATCATCGCGGTCTGCGGCTGCATGGCGCAGCAGGAGCACGTGGCCGAGAAGCTGAAAAAGTCCTACCGCATCGTTGACCTCGTCTTCGGACCGCACGAGCTGTGGCGCTTCCCGGAGCTGCTGCACACCGTCTGCACCGAGCACCGGCGGGTGTTCGCCATCGCGCCGGCGGACGGCAGCGTCGCCGAGGGCATCCCGCGGCAGCGCGACGGCAGCGTCAAGGCGTGGCTGTCGATCATGTACGGGTGCAACAACTTCTGCACCTACTGCATCGTGCCATACGTGCGTGGGCGCGAGCGCTCCCGCCACCCGGAGGAGATCGAGCGCGAGGCGCGCGAGCTCGTCGCGGCGGGATACAAGGACATCACGCTGCTGGGGCAGAACGTCGATTCCTACGGCCGCGACCTCGACGAGGACGTGGACTTTGCCGACCTCATCCGCAGCATCAATGCCATCCCGGGCGACTTTGTCATCCGCTTCATGAGCAGCCACCCGAAGGACGCGACGGAAAAGCTGTTCCGCGCCATGGCCGAGTGCGAAAAGTGCGCGCACCAGATGCACCTGCCCGTGCAGAGCGGCAACGACCGCGTCCTGCACGCGATGAACCGCGGCTACACGCGCGAGAAATATCTGGCGCAGGTGGCGCTTGCGCGGCAGTACATGCCCGACCTTGTGCTCACGACGGATATCATCGTGGGCTTCCCCGGCGAGACGGACGAAGAATTTGACGACACGCTCTCGCTCATCGAGACCGTGCGCTATGACGCGATGTTTACCTTCATCTATTCGCCGCGCGTCGGCACCCCGGCGGCGAAGATGCCCGATCCCTACACCCGCGCGCAGAAGCAGGTGCGCTTTGACGCGCTCGTCGCAGCGGCCAACCGCATCTCGGAGGAAAAGCACCGCGCCTATGAGGGCAGCGTGCAGCGCGTGCTCGTCGACGGGGCCGACGGCCGGGGCGACCATCCGCTCACGGCGCGCACGAAGGGTGGCCGCCTCGTGCACATGCGCGGGGACGCGTCCCTCGTCGGGCGGTTCGTGGACGTGAAGATTACCGGCAGCAACACCTGGGCGCTCTATGGCGAGGAGGTATGACGCATGGCGGAACTGACGCCGATGAAGCGGCAATATTACGAGATCAAGCAGCGCAACCCCGACTGCCTGCTGTTTTTCCGGCTGGGCGATTTCTATGAGATGTTCGACGACGACGCGCGTCTGGCCGCGCGCGAGCTTGACCTCACGCTCACGACGCGCGACCGCAATGTCGAGGACCCGGCTGAGCGCACGCCCATGTGCGGCGTGCCGTATCACTCGGCCGAGGCGTACATCGGCCGCCTGATCGCCAAGGGCTACAAGGTGGCCATCTGTGAGCAGATGGAGGATCCGGCGCTGGCCAAGGGGCTGGTCGACCGGGACGTGATCCGCATCATCACGCCCGGTACGGTCACGGCCTCGTCCATGCTCGAGGAGAATAAGTCGAATTACCTCTGCGCGGTGTATCTCAGCGGGCAGTCCGGCGGCACGGCGTTCTGCGACCTCTCGACGGGGGAATTCTGCGCTGCGAACTACCCGGCCGACGCCGTGAGCCACATCCTCAACGAGCTCGGCCGCTTTGCCCCGCGCGCGAGGCCAGTGTGACGCCGACGCGGCGGCGGAACATGACGAGATCCGCACCTTCCTCACCAAGCGCCTCGGCAGTCTGGTCGAGGCGGGCGGCGACCGGTTTGAATACCTGGCGGCGGCCGCGCGCGTGTGCGAGCAGTTTGACGTGCAGAGCACGGATGCGCTCGGCCTCGGCGAGGCTCCGGCGGCCGTGTGCGCGGCCGGCGCGCTGCTGGCCTACCTGCACGAGACGCAAAAGTGCGACCTCGGCCACATCCGGCGGCTGGAGCTGCTGGGTGACGACCACTACATGGAGCTCGACTACACCACGCGCCGCAATCTCGAGCTGACGGAAAACCTCCGCTCCGGCGAAAAGCGCGGCAGCCTCCTCTGGGTGCTCGACAAGACGAAAACGCCCATGGGCGGCCGCCTGCTGCGCACCTGGGTCGAGCGCCCGCTGCTGAGCCCCGTGCAGATCCGCCGCCGCCTCGGCGCGGTGGAGGAGCTGGTGGGCGACAACGTCCTGCGGGGCGAGCTCATCCGCTGCCTGCGGGAGATCGGCGATATGCAGCGCCTTGTCTCGCGCGCGGTGTACGGCTCGGCCAACGGGCGCGACCTGCACGCGCTGGCGCTCTGCTGCGCGCAGCTGCCGCAGCTGACGGCGCTGCTGCAAAACGTGCACAGTGCGGCGCTGCGCGACATTGCGCAGATGGACACGCTCGCCGACCTCTGCGCGCGCATCGACCGCGCGATCTGCGACGAGCCGCCGTTTTCCGTGCGCGAGGGCGGTATCCTCCGCCCCGGCTACAGCGAGGAGGTCGACCGCCTGCGCAACGTGCGCGACCACGGCGCGCAGACCGTTGCCGAACTCGAGCAGCGCGAGCGTGAGCGCACGGGCGCAAAGAAGCTCAAGGTCGGCTACAACAAGGTTTTCGGCTATTATATCGACATTCCCAACAGCGCGGGCATCACCGAGCTGCCGGAGGACTATATCCGCAAGCAGACGCTGGTGTCGAGCGAGCGGTATTTCACGCACGAGCTCAAGGAGCTCGAGAACACGCTCCTGACGGCGCGCGAGCGCATCGCGGAGCTGGAGTACCAGCTCTTCAGCGAGGTGCGCCAGCTCGTCGCGGACGAGGTCGCGCGCGTGCAGGCGGCGGCGGACGCCGTGGCCCGGCTCGACGCGCTGTGCTCGCTGGCGGAGACGGCGGTGAAAAACCACTACGTCTGCCCCGAGGTCGACCTCTCGCGCACACTCGACATCCGCGAGGGGCGCCACCCCGTCGTGGAGCAGGCGCAGAAGGACAATCTCTTTGTCCCGAACGACACGTTCCTCAACGACGCGGACGACCGCGTCGCCATCGTGACCGGGCCGAACATGGCCGGTAAATCCACGTACATGCGCCAGACTGCGCTCATCGTGCTCATGGCGCAGATGGGCTCGTTCGTCCCGGCGAAAAGCGCCGTCATCGGCGTGGTCGACCGCGTGTTCACGCGCATCGGCGCGTCCGACGACCTGGCCGCCGGGCAGAGCACGTTCATGGTCGAGATGAGCGAGATGGCCAATATCCTCCGCCACGCCACGGCGCAGAGCCTGCTCATCCTCGATGAGATCGGCCGCGGCACGTCCACCTACGACGGCATGGCCATCGCCCGCGCGGTGCTCGAATACTGCGCGGACCCCCGCCGCCTCGGCGCCAAGACCATGTTCGCCACGCACTACCACGAGCTGACCGCGCTCGAGCAGACGCTGCCAGGCGTGCGCAACTACAACATCACGGCCAAGAAGCAGGGCGGTACGCTGCTGTTTCTGCGCAAGATCGTTGCCGGTGCGGCCGATGACAGCTACGGTATCGAGGTCGCCAAGCTCGCCGGCGTGCCCGACGCGATCATCACGAAGGCCAAGACCTACCTGCGCGAGCTGGAGTCCGGCGCGGCGGAGCCCGCCGCCCCCGCACACACGGCGCAGGATGCTGCGCAGATGACGCTCGGCGACGCGGCCGGGGATGAAATTGCCGAACAGCTGCGCAGTATCGACCTCAACACCATCACGCCGCTCGAGGCCATGCGCCTGCTCTTTGAGCTGCAGCAGAAAGCGAGGGGCTGACGTGCAACATCCCAACACGGTGTGGACAGACCCCATGCCGCGCGGCGCGCGCATCGCAGGCTGGGTGTATTTCCCCATCCACGCGGTCGTGCTGCCGCTGACGATCGGCGCACTGCTCATGGCGGTGCTCGGCAAGCTGCCGTCGGACGTGACGTGCAACGTTCTGTATTACCTCTGCGGCCTCGTGTTCACGCTCATCGCCATGTGGCGGTTCCTGCGCCGCAGCTTTGACACGATGGTCGGCAGCATCCTGCGCTGCATCGGCATGATGCTTGCCGCCTACGGCATCGACGTGCTGCTCTCGCTCGTGCTGCAGCTCGGCACGAGTCTCATCGGCGAGCTGCCCGTGCCGAACAACGACACCGTGACCGGCCTTGCCAAAGTGGACTACAAGCGCATGATCGCCGTCGCGGTGCTCATGGCGCCGCTCGTGGAGGAGTGCCTGTTTCGCGGCGTGGTCTTCGGCACTATCCGGCCGCGCAGCCGCTTTTGGGCCTATGCCGCGTCGATCGCGCTCTTTTCGCTCTACCACGTCTGGCAGTATGTCATCGTGTACAGTGATCCGAAGCTGCTGCTCTCGGCGCTGGCGTATGTGCCGGTGTCGGCCGCGCTCACGTTCTGCTATGAGCAGACGCGCTCGATCTGGCCGCCGGTGTTTTTCCACATGTTTGTCAATGCGCTCTCGCTCGCGGTGCTCGCCGGGTGAGGGCAAGAAAAAAGCCGCTGCTTTCCGGGGTGGAAAGCAGCGGTTTTTTTCTACTTTTTATTCTTTCACTTTTTCGTACACGCAAAACTGATAGCCAACGCCGTTGTGCTCTGCGCGTGGCTCGCTCGATACGCAGCGCCACGCGGGGTCGGCGTCCAGATCCGGGAAAAACACGTCTGAGTGGGGCACTGAGTCGATTTTCGTGACGTATACGCGCGTCAGGTGGGGGAACATCTGCCGGAACACGCTGTCTCCGCCGATGACGAAGCAGTGGTCATACTGCGCGGCGGCGGCGACGGCCTCCGCCGGGGAATGCACCACCTGCGCGCCGTCGATCGTGATATTCTGCCGCGTGAGCACGAGATTTTCGCGCCCTGGCAGCGGCCTGCCGCCGGGAAAATCGTCCAGCGTGCGCCGGCCGACGATCACGGCCGCGCCCATCGTGAGCGCCCGGAAGCGGCGGCGGTCGGCGGGGATCACGAGCGGCTGCGTGCCCTTTGCCCCGATGCCCCAGTCAGCATAGACGGCGACGATCGCATCCATGGCAGTCCCTCCTTACACCGCGATGGGGATCTTCCCCGTGAACTCGCTGTATTCGTAGCCCTCGACGCGGAAGCTGTCGCGCGTGAAGGCGTAAAAATCATGCACATCCGGGTCGATGAAAAACTGCGGCGCCGGTTTCGGCTCGTTTTGGATCAGCTGCTCGATAACCGGCACATGGCGGTCATAGATGTGCGCGTCGGCAATGACGTGCACCAGCTCGCCCGCCTGCAGGCCGGACACCTGCGCGAACATGTGCACGAGCACGGCGTACTGCACAACGTTCCAGTTGTTTGCCGCGAGCATGTCCTGACTGCGCTGGTTGAGGATGGCGTTGAGCGTGTTGCCCGAGACGTTGAACGTCATCGAGTACGCGCACGGATAGAGCGCCATCTCGTGCAGATCCTCGAACGTATAAATATTCGTCAGGATGCGGCGGGAGGCGGGGTTGTGCTTCAGGTCGTAGAGCACGCGGTCCACCTGGTCGAATTCGCCCTCGGGATACTGGTGCTTGACGCCGAGCTGATAGCCGTAGGCCTTGCCGATGGAGCCGGTCTCATCGGCCCACTGGTCCCAGATGTGGCCGCGCAGGTCGTGGATGTTGTTCGACTTCTGCTGCCAGATCCACAGCAGCTCGTCCACGGCGGTCTTCCAGTAGGTGCGCCGCAGCGTCAGCAGCGGAAACTCTCTGGACAGGTCGTAGCGGTTGACGATGCCGAACTTCTTGACCGTGTGTGCCGGGGCACCGTCGTCCTCCCAGCGGGGGCGCACGGCCTGATCGGTATCCCAGACGCCGTTTTGCAGAATGTCGCGGCAGTTGCGGATGAAGACCTCGTCTGCGTAGCTCATCGTTCGGCTCCTTTCAAAAACACTTTGAAACAACAGTTTACCATACCGCCACCGGGATTGCAAACGACAAATGGCGAAAATGGAACGCGCCCTGGTTATTTGACAATTGGAACAAAATTGCTGGATAAATTTGTTCAAATTGCGCGCGGGATTTGACGCACTTTTTGCACAAAGGCCATCCCAATTCCCTGCACGGGATGCTATAATCAAAGCAGCAGAAACCCGGAAAACAAAACTGAAACGGAGGATAACACATGAAGCACACGAAGAAACTGCTTTCGCTGCTGCTGGTGCTGTGCCTGGTGCTGAGCCTGTCGTGCACGGCCTTTGCAGTCGACGAGGCAAAGCCGCTTGACGGCAAGACCGTCATCCTGCACTCGAACGACGTGCACGGTGCGATCGATCTGTACGCGGCCATGGCATCCCTGAAGGCCGACTATGCGGCGCAGGGCGCTGAGGTCATTCTGGCCGATGCCGGCGACTACAGTCAGGGCACCGTCTATGTCAGCGTCAACAAGGGCGCCGACGCGGTGACCATGATGAACGCCACCGGCTACGACGTGGCCACCATCGGCAATCATGAGTTCGACTACGGCTATGCCCAGCTGGCGGAGAACATGAAGGCCGCCAAGTTCAAAGTTCTGTGCGCCGATGTGCTCGGTGCCGACGGCAAGACCATCTTTGACGCCAACACCATCATCGAAAAGGGCGGCGTGAAGATCGGCTTCTTCGGTCTCGAGACCCCCGAGGCGCAGACCAAGGCCAACCCCAAGCTCATTCAGGGCCTGAAGTTCCTCGCCGGAGCGGACGGCAAGGAGCTCTATAACTGCGCGGCCGCACAGGTCGCAGACCTGAAGGCGAAGGGCGCAGACCTCGTCGTCTGCCTTGCGCACCTGGGCGTGGACGAGAGCTCCGAGCCCTACACCTCCTATGATCTGGCCAAGAACGTGAAGGGCATCGATTTCATCGTCGACGGCCACTCCCACACCGTCATGACCGCCGGCCCGAATGGTGAGGCCATCCAGTCCACGGGCACGGCCTTTGCCAACATCGGCGTCATCACCATTGACAACGCCACGAAGAAGATCGTCGGCAACGAGCTCAAGACCATCTGGCACACCGAGAAGAACGCCGACGGCAAGTCCGTCACCGTCGTTGACTACAAAACGCGCGACGAAAAGGTCGCCGCGGCCGCCAAGGCCATCATCGACCCCATCGACAAGGCCTACGGCGAGAAGTTTGCCGTGAGCGAAGTGGAACTCAACGGCGCGAAGGCCCCCAACGGCAACCGTGACTCCGAGACCAACCTCGGCGACCTGATCACGGACGCCATGCTCTGGAAGATCCGCACGCAGGCGACGATCTCCGTCCCGGCGGAGAACGTGGTCGCTATTACGAACGGCGGCGGCATCCGCGCGACCGTCAAGGCCGGCGACGTCACCAAGAAGGACATCAACACCGTGCTGCCGTTCGGCAACACGCTCGCCGTGGTCTACGTGACCGGCGCCGAGCTGCTCGAGGCGCTCGAGGCCAGCACGTACTGCACGCCGGAATCCATCGGCGGCTTCCCGCAGGCGGCGGGCCTGACCTTCACGGTCAAGACATATGAGGAGTATGACGCGAACCCGGAGCCCTATCCCAAGTCCACCTACTACGGCCCGAAGAGCATCCAGCGCGTGACCATTGACAACGTCAACGGCAAGACGTTTGACCCGACGGCTACCTACGCTGTCGTCACGAACAACTTCGTGGCCGGCGGCGGCGACACGTACTACGCCTTCGCGGCGGCGACCAACCAGTTCGACACCGGCCTGCCGCTCGACGAGGTGGTTATGGAATACATCACGCAGGAGCTCAAGGGCGTCATCGGCGAGAGCTATGCCGAGCCTGCCGGCCGCATCACGGTCGATCAGGGTATCGCCCCGTATTATGCCGCGCTGCTGGAAGTGATCCTTGACAAGAGCGCCTATACGGCCGAGACCTACGCTGCCTACGCGGTGGCCTGCGTCAAGATGGACGCGGCCGGGACCGAGGCGGAGCGCGTGGCGGCTTACCCGGCGGTCGTCAAGGCGGCTGCCGCCCTGAAGCTCGTTGACAATACGTTCGCCGACGCGCAGAGCGGCTGGTACAAGCCGGCGGTCGACTTCGCGCAGGCTTCCGGCCTGATGGCCGGCATCGGCGACGGCAAGTTTGCCCCCACCCTCACGACGACCCGCGCCATGGTCGCCGAGGTGCTCTATGAGGCCGAAGGCGCGCCGAGCGTGGAAGGCATGACCTGCCCGCTGACCGACATCAAGGCCGGCGAGTGGTACACCGATGCGGTCATCTGGGCCTACAACGCGGGCGTTGTCGCCGGCCGCGGCGACGGCACCTTCTGCCCGGACGACACCATCACCCGTCAGGAGATGGCCGTCATGCTCTACGGCCTGCTCAGCGGCGGCGAGTCCCTGCTCGACGCCGAGCAGATTCAGTATACGCTGGCCCAGTTTGCCGATGGCGCGGACGTGGCCCCGTGGGCGCAGGAAGCGGCCGCTTACTGCTACCTGGCAGGTCTCATGGTCGGCAACGACGCGGGCTGCTTTGACCCGCTCGGCAGCCTTGAGCGCGCGCAGCTCGCGCAGGTGTTCTGCAGTTTCTATGAGGTTGCGCTGAACCTGGTCCTCAATGCGGCCCCGGATGCGCCCGAGCAGCCGAGCACGCCCGAGCAGCCGAGTACGCCCGAGCAGCCGAGCACGCCCGAACAGCCGAGCGTGCCCGAACAGCCGAGCATGCCCGAACAGCCGAGCATGCCGGAGCTGCCCACCGCGGCGTAATTGCATCACTTACACAGGGAGGCCGCTTCGGCGGTCTCCTTTTTGCACATTTTTGGCGGTGTTTGTGCTGCCGGATTGTGCTTGACAATTCCGGAAAACCTTTTACAATATAGGCGAATCGATCCGACCGATAAACCAAGGAGGTTTTTTGACCATGAACATGAACAAATATCTGGACATCGCACCCGAGGTGCAGCAGGCACTCGCGGACGGCCGCCCGGTCGTCGCGCTCGAGAGTACGATCATCTCCCACGGCATGCCCTATCCGAAAAACGTCGAGACGGCCCTGCTCGTCGAGCAGACCCTGCGCGACAACGGCGCCGTGCCCGCCACCATCGCCATCCTCGGCGGCCGCCTGAAGGCCGGCCTGTCCAAGGAGGAGATCACCTACCTCGGAAAGGCCGGGCGCAAGGTCGCCAAGGTCTCCCGCCGCGACCTGCCGGTCATCTGCGCGCGCGGCGCGGACGGCGCCACCACCGTCACCACGACGATGATGATCGCCCACATGGCAGGCATTCAGGTCTTTGCCACCGGCGGCATCGGCGGCGTGCACCGCGGCGCCGAGACGACCATGGACATTTCCGCCGACCTTGAGGAGCTGGCGCAGACGCCGGTCATGGTCGTGTGCGCGGGCGCAAAGGCCATCCTCGACCTCGGCCTGACGCTGGAGTATCTGGAGACGAAGGGCGTGCCCGTGCTCGGCTACGGCACGGATGAGCTGCCCGCGTTCTACACCCGTGAGAGCGGCCTCGGTGTCGACGCGCGCGTCGACACGCCGGAGGATCTGGCTGCTATCTTCCAGGCGCAGCGCGACCTGGGCCTCAAGACCGGCATGCTCGTCACGAATCCGATCCCGCAGCAGTACGCCATGGACAAGGCCGTCATCGACAAGGCCATCGACCAGGCACTCGCCGAGAGCCATGAGCAGGGCATCCACGGCAAGGAGACGACGCCGTTCCTGCTTGCCCGCGTGGCGGAGCTCACCGGCGGCGACAGCCTCGAGAGCAACATCCAGCTCGTGCTCAACAACGCCCGCGTCGCGGCGAAGACCGCCGTTGCCCTCTGCAAATGAAGGGCGGTGCGTGGCTCGTGCTCGCGGTGTCCGCGCTGATGGGGCTCGGTCTCACCATCGGGGCCATCGCCTCGCGCCGGCAGATGAGTACCGCCGTTGTCGTGGTGCTGTTCTTGTCGGCATCGGCATCGTGCTCGTCGGCGCGGTGCTGAGCATCGGCATCGGGGTATTGTGAGCGCGTAAAGCTGCATAAAGTAAAAACACCGCAGGCCGGTCGGCCTGCGGTGTTTTGTGTATTTATGCCTTATTTCTCGTCGCCGGGCTTCGGCTGCGCGACACGGAAGATCATGCGCGGGGTCTCGGTGCTGGCCTTCGTGTTCGGGGCCACGGACTCGGTAATGAACGAGTTGCCGCCGATGACGGAGTTGGCGCCGATGACGGTCTTGCCGCCGAGGATGGACGCGCCGGAGTAGATCGTGGCGTTGTCGCCAACGGTGGGGTGGCGCTTGCCGGTCACGGCGTGGCCATGGCGCGGGCTGAGCGCGCCGAGCGTCACGCCCTGATAGAGCTTGACGTGGTCGCCGATGACCGTCGTCTCACCCACCACGATGCCCGTGCCGTGGTCGATGAAGAAGTGATCGCCAATCTGCGCGCCGGGATGGATGTCGATACCTGTCGCGCCGTGGGCGTACTCGCTCATGATGCGCGGGATGAGCGGGACCTTGCTCTCTCATAGAGCTCGTGCGCCACGCGGTAGACGAAGATCGCGTACAGGCCGGGGTAGGAGAAGATGACCTTCCTCCTTGCTGCCGGCGGCGGGGTCGCCGTCGAAGTTTGCGGTCACGTCCTTCATGAGGATGGTCTGGATCTGCGGCAGGCGGCACAGGAAGCGGTCGCAGACGGCGTTTGTGCGCTCGCGCAGCTCGCTCTCGTCCGCGATCGTGTTGGAAAAGGCCAGATGCACCTGCTCGCGAGGTCGGTGTAGATCTCGCCGAGCAGGAACTCCGCAAACGTCTCAGCCGAGACGTGCGACACCGTGCCGCCCGCGAAATACGCCGGGAAGAACACCTTCTGCAGATTCTCAATGATCTTGATGATGACCTTGCGGTCGGGCATGCGCAGGTGCTCGCTGTACATGGGCACCTCGGCGGTCTCGTAGCCGTTGGCGATCTGTGCGGCAACGGCGTGCAGCAGACTTTTTTGCGTCATGATGGGCAATCTCCTTTTCAATTTTCTTCTTTTTTCCACAGGCTGCAGACAAAAAACGCAGGAAGCGCGCTGCTTCCTGCGTAAAAACCATGTGGATGCATGGCGGACGCACCTTTCCCGCGGCCGTAGGGTTTACCGGCAGAAAGCGACGCAGCTTTGCGCACGACAACAACAGGCCGTCGGACATGCCGCGACCCGGATGCTGCTGCAGCTGCAAAGACGCATTGCTCAGGCTCCTTCCGGTAATGCCCCTGATGGGGCGCTCTGGTATCTTGTATAACACGAACCGCCGCACTTGTCAAGTGACGATGTGCCGCACTTGTCGCACGCACCGCTCAGGTGCGCTTTTTCGGCAGCTTCGTGACGCGGCCGTCGCCGTGGTCGATGTATGTGTTCTCGAGCACGTCGATCGTGCTGCGCCGCCAGTCGGCGATGTATTCCTCGCGCAGCGCCTTGCGCTCGGCTCGGCCTGCTCGTCGGGCGTGAGCTCACGCTCGCGCGCGATGCGCGTCAGCTCGCTGATGCGATCCATCTTTTCCTGTGTCAAGGTTTTGCTCTCCTCTCAGTTTTTCAGGCTGTGCAGCGGGGCGGGGATGCGCCCGCCGCGGGCGATGAACTCGGCCGCGCTGCAGCGGTTGACCGGCATGACCGGTGCGCTGCCGAGCAGCCCGCCGAACGCCACCGTGTCGCCCACGGTCTTGCCGGGCGCGGGGATGATGCGCACGGCGGTGGTCTTGTTGTTGACCATGCCGATGGCGGCCTCGTCTGCGATGATGGCGGAGATGGTCTCGGCCGTGGTGTCGCCGGGCACGGCGATCATGTCGAGCCCGACCGAGCACACGCACGTCATCGCCTCGAGCTTCTCGATCGTCAGGCGGCCGGCCTCGGCCGCGGCGATCATGCCGGCGTCCTCCGACACGGGGATGAACGCGCCCGAGAGCCCGCCGACGTGGGACGAGGCCATGACGCCGCCCTTTTTCACCGCGTCGTTGAGCAGCGCGAGCGCCGCCGTCGTGCCGGGTGCGCCGACGGATTCCAGCCCCATCTCCTCGAGCACGGCGGCCACGCTGTCGCCGACGGCGGGCGTCGGCGCGAGCGACAGGTCCACGATGCCGAACGGCACGCCCAGCCGCGCGGATGCCTCCTGCGCCACGAGCTGGCCCATGCGCGTGATGCGGAAGGCCGTCTTTTTCACCGTCTCGGCCACGACGTCGAACGGCTGCCCGTGCACGCTCTCGAGCGCGTGCTGCACGACGCCCGGCCCCGATACGCCGACGTGCACCTCGCACTCCGGCTCGCCCACGCCGTGAAACGCGCCCGCCATGAAGGGGTTATCCTCCACGGCGTTGGCAAAGACGACGAGCTTGGCGCAGGCCATGCCGCCCTGCGCGGCGGTGAGCGCGGCGGCGCGCTTGACGGTGCGGCCCATCTCGGCCACGGCGTCCATGTTGATGCCTGCGCGCGTCGAGCCGACGTTCACGCTTGAACACACCAGCTCCGTCCCGGCCAACGCCTCCGGAATGGAGGCGATGAGCACGCGGTCGGACTCCGTCATGCCCTTTTGCACGAGCGCGGAAAAGCCGCCGAGGAAGTTGATGCCGATCTCATGCGCGGCGCGGTCGAGCGCCTGCGCATACGGCACGTAGGAGCGCGCGCCCGTGCCTGCCGCGACGAGCGAGATGGGCGTGACGGACACGCGCTTATTCACGATGGGGATGCCGAACTCGGCCTCGATATCCTCGCCCGTGCGCACGAGCCGCCCCGCGAGGCGGCAGATCTTGTCGTATACCTTCGTGCAGCTGCGGTCGATATCCGTGTCCGCGCGACGCTGGTTGACCAGATGCTCAAGCAGGGCGGCGTTTACCACGAGAATCAGCAGACGGTTGACCGCGTGATGGACTCCGGCGCCATCGAGCGCGAGCGCGGCATCACGATTCTGGCGAAGAACACCGCCGTGCATTACGGCAAGACGAAAATCAACATCGTCGACACCCCCGGTCACGCGGACTTCGGCGGCGAAGTGGAACGCGTGCTGAAAATGGTGGACGGCGTGCTGCTGCTGGTGGACAGCTTTGAAGGCCCGATGCCCCAAACCCGCTTTGTGCTGAAAAAGGCACTGGAGCTGAAGCTGAAGGTGCTGATTGTCATCAACAAGATTGACCGCCCCGACGCGCGCTGCGAAGAGGTGGTGGGCGAAATCCTCGACCTGCTGATTGACCTCGAAGCCGACGAAAGCACCATCGAAAACCCGATTCTCTACGTTTCCGCCCGCAAGGGTACGGCGACGCTGGATCTGGACACCCCCGGCACGGATCTGCGCCCGCTGTTCGATGCCATCCTGAAGTACATCCCCGCGCCTGAAGGCGATCCCGACGGCCCGGCGCAGGTGCTGATTTCCACCATCGACTACTCCGAGTATGTCGGGCGCATCGGCGTTGGCCGCATCACCCGCGGCGTGTTCAAGGCGGGCATGAACGTCGTCCACACGAATGTGCAGACCGGCGTGACGAGCCAGCCGTGGCGTCTGGGCAACCTGTATCAGTACGACGGCTTGAAGCGTGTGGACGCGGAAGAAGTCCGCATGGGCGACATCGTGGCGCTGTCCGGCGCGGCGGATTTGTCCATCGGCGACACCGTCTGCGCGCCGGAGTGCATCGAGGGTCTGCCGTTCGTCAAAATCAGCGAGCCGACCGTCACGATGACGTTCCAAGTCAACGATTCCCCCTTCGCGGGCCGTGAGGGCACTTATGTCACGAGCCGTCACCTGCGCGCGCGCCTGATGCGCGAATTGCAGACGGACGTTTCTCTGCGCGTCAGCGACACCGACAGCACGGATGCGTTCGAGGTCTGCGGCCGCGGCGAACTGCATCTGTCTATCCTGATTGAAAACATGCGCCGTCAGGGCTACGAATTCGCCGTCTCCAAGCCGCGCGTTATCTACCGCGAAATCGACGGCGTGAAGTGCGAACCGATTGAACGCCTTGTTGTGGACACGCCGCAGGCTTCCGCAGGCGCGGTCATCGAGAAAATCGGCCGCCGCCGCGGTACGCTGGAGCACATGTCTGGTCAGGATCGCGTTCGTCTGGAGTTCCTTGTGCCATCGCGCGGGCTGTTCGGCTATCGCAGTGAGTTCATGACTGACACGCGCGGCGAGGGCATCATGTCCGCCGTGTTCGAGCGCTACGAGCCGGTCAAGGGCGATATTCCGCACCGCAGCGTCGGCGCGCTGGTGGCGCACGAAAGCGGCGTTCCTGTGCGCCGCCGTGCTGTGCGTCCCCGCGCTGGCAGCCGCTAGCGCCACCGGCGCGGGGCCTACGTCCCGAACCCTCAATATACCGTGATCTCGGGAACCGTTGCCCATCAGAAGGACGGCGGCTTGCTGATGAGCACGTCCACCGGAGAACCAACGGAGGACTATATCCTGTGGACGGAGGGCGTTATGATCCTGGACGCCGTCAGCGGCGAGCCGGTAGATGCAAAGTCCATCAAGGACGGCAGCACCGTCTATGCGTGGCTGGGGGCGCAGACTGCCGTGACCATGAGCCTGCCCCCGCAGGTCACGCCGGAGCTGCTTCTGGTGAATGTCCCGGCGGACTACAAGGTTGCCTCAGTACGATGTGATCGTCCGCGCTACTGTTATCATGGTTCGGGAATTCCCCATTACAGCGGCATGGATATCACCCTTTCCGACGGCACGGCGTATCAGGTGTGGGAGGACGCGCAGATCAAGCCCTATCTTCACCCGCAACCGGGTGACGTATCAGGATCTGCTGCCCGGCACCCGAGTGCTGACGTGGGCCGATGACAAGGGCCAGGCCAGCAAAGGTCATTGTATTTCCTTACGAGTACAAGGGAAGCATTTCCCTGGACGGCTACGGGCGGCTGTATGTCAACAGCGTCGTGGCGGCGGAGCCCTCAGACTCTGCGTCGGCCCTACAAGGACGAGCGGCTGTATGTTCCCATCCGGGCGGTGGCAGAAGCTGCCGGGTATGACGTTTCTTGGGACAAGGAGTTCGGTGTCACAGTAAAGGACGGCAGTGATATCCTCTTCCAGATCTGTCCGGACACGGATCTGGCCCACGGTCCCGCCGCGGCTGACCGGCAGAGTCTTCGCCGGCCCCTGCCTGATCGCCAACGGCGTCACCTATCTGGAAGCCGGAGATCTGGCCCGCCTGCTGGGAATGTTCTACGGCGGCTGACGGCAATTATTACAAACATGATATGAAAAAAGCCCCCTGCTGAGATTTTCTCAGCAGGGGGCTTTTTACTGTCTGGACGGGCTGAATCTGGGGAAAACCTGCTTCGGCGGGATCACACATAGTCATACAGTCCCCGGACGGGAGACCTCTCCAGAGGTCAGAGTCTCCGTGGAGCCGTCCTCCCAGCGGACGGTCAGACCAAAGTCATCGGAAATACCTGTGGCGGTGCCGATGCGCTCTTCTGCACCGGAGATGACCTTTATCGGATTGCCCACCGTCAAGCAGTCCCGGCGAAAATGGTCCAGATAGGCGGCGTTTTGGGCAGGGAAGTCGTCATATAACGCATTCAGCGACCGGATCACTTGGGCGGCCAGCTCCGTCCGGTCCGGGGCCGTTCCGAGGGCCTGCGCCAGAGAAATGGCGATGGGGGCTACCTCCGGGCCGAAATCGGCTTCATCCTGACTGACGTTGATCCCCGCGCCGATGATGACGCAGGAGAATTCACCGCTCTCCGCCTCCCATTCCAGCTCCGTCAGGATGCCGCAGAGCTTTTTTCCGGTTCAGCACCAGATCATTGGGCCACTTGATGCCGGGGCGGACGCCGCAGGCGGCTTCCACCGCGTCGCAAAGCGCTACGGCGGTCCAGGCTGTCAGGGTGCTGATCTCAGAGAGCGGGCACCGGGGGCGGAGGGCCGCCGATAAATACAGTCCCTTCCCGGCGGGGGACACAAAGCTCCGTCCCCGGCGTCCCCGGCCGCCGGTCTGCTGGTCTGCCAGAATCACCGTTCCATCTACGGTGCCGCTGACCGCCCGCCGTTTCAATTCGTTGTTAGTGGAGTCGATGATGTCAAAAGCACAGCAGCTCCCCGACCGATCCGACAGTCCCGAAATTGCTCCGCTAATTCTTCAGGGCGGAGCCGCGCTGTCACGCGGGTCAGGCGGTAGCCTCGGTTGGGGACGGATTCAATACCGTAGCCCTCTTGCCTTAACTGCTCCACAGCCTTCCACACCGCCGCCCGGCTGACACCGGCCTGTCGGCTGATAGCCTCGCCGGACAGAAATTCCTCTGTATGCTCCGTAGGAGTTTTTAAAACGATTTGCTTCGTCATGGTACATCCCTCCAACGATACTATACGGCGTCCATGCCGGATTGTCAACCTGGATTTTCACAAATGGTTGACAATCAGGACCGCGTCTGCTACACTTTAGGCGCATCAAACCGAAAAGGAGTTTTTCATTATGAATCAGCACGATATGACCCGCAATATGGTCCTCGCCGCCCTGTTTGCCGCCCTGACCGCCATCGGCGCTTTCTTACAGATCCCCACAGGCACCGTACCCATTACGCTGCAATTTCTGTTTACCGCATTGGCCGGTCTCCTGCTGGGGTGGAAGTGGGGAGCTGTTTCTCAACTGCTTTATGTGGGCATCGGCCTGCTGGGCCTGCCGGTCTTTTACGCAAGGTGGCGGCATCGGCTATGTGCTCCAGCCCAGCTTCGGCTTTTGCTGGGGCTGATCCCCGCCGCCGCCGTGATCGGCGCGCTGACTGCTCGTCGCACCGGGTATCTGACCGTTCTGGCGGCGGTTCTGGTGGGAGATCTGATCCTCTACGCCGTGGGAGTCCCCTATATGTATCTCATCCTACACGTTTATATGCAGTCTGCCAAGACCTTTCCTGCGCTGCTGGCGGCCATGCTGGTGTATGTTCCCGGCGACACGCTGAAGATCGTTGTGGTGACAGCACTGGTGCCGGTCCTCCGCCGGACCCTGGCAAAGGCGGTGCCTAACCTGTAAAAACGAGGTCACCGCCTTTGAGAACGGCAGAATGACCGGCTGCCCTCTTGCTATCCGAAGCCGGGTATGATAAAATATTTTATCAAATTTTTAGAATCCGGCGGGAGGACTGTCTATGGAGCGTATTAGCAAGGAAAACTATTATCTGGATATTGCCGAGACCGTCTTGGAGCGGGCTACCTGTCTGCGGCGGATCTATGGCGCCATCATCGTGAAGAATGACGAGATCATTTCTACGGGCTACAACGGCGCCCCCCGAGGCCGGGCCAACTGCGTGGACATGGGCTACTGCTCCCGGGAGGCCATGAAGGTGCCCCGGGGACAGCGGTATGAACTGTGCCGCAGTGTGCACGCCGAGGCCAACGCCATCATCTCTGCCTCCCGGCGGGACATGGCGGGCGGCACTATCTATCTGGTGGGCCGCAACGCTGCCACCGGGGGAGCTGCTGAATGACGCTACCTCCTGCCTTATGTGCCGCCGCATGATCATCAATGCGGGTCTGGACCGGGTGGTGATCCGCCGGACGGAAACGGAATTCGAAGTGGTCCCCGTGGAGGCGTGGATCGCGGAGGATGATCTGCTGACCCCGGAAAATGTGGTCATGGACCTGAAATGAGCAGGAGATCTGCGGAAAGGAAGTCGTTTCGTTGAAGGCGGGACTTGTTACCTTCTATCATATCCACCATTACGGCGCGTTGCTTCAGGCGGCGGCCACGGGAGAGGGCTGTGGAGCGCTTTGGCTGGGACTGTGAGATCATTGACTACTTCGTCAATCAGGACAACGCCCTGTTCAAGCGGCCCACCGGCTTGGGTTCCGCCGCCCATGACGCTCACACGGCTCCTGCACTATCAGGCGTTGTCGGAGCGTTACCGGCGGTTTGAGAAGTTCAGCCGGGACCATCTGCGGATTTCGGATCGCCGCTATGGGCACTTTGACGAGCTGGCCGGGGGGCCGCTGCCCTATGACCTGATCCTCTCCGGCAGCGACCAGATCTGGAACCCCAAGATCTTACCGGACGGCCGGTTCGACCCGGTGTTTTTCGGTACGTTTTTCCCAGAAGCGCCGCATTGCCTACGCACCGTCCTTCGGTGTTCCCCACCATCCCGGAGGGGATGCAGGCGGACCTGAAGGGCTATCTGGACGGTTTTTCCCACCTCTCCGCCAAGGGAGACTCAGGGGAAGCGCCATCATCCGGGATATCGCCGGGAAGGACGCCCCGGTGGTGCTGGACCCCACCCTGCTGCTGACGGCGGACCAGTGGGACTCCATGGCCGATCACCCGGCCAATTACCCCAAGGGCGGCTATATTCTCTGCTATTGTATCAACCGCCCTGGCGCACTGACACCCTATCTGGAGCGGCTTCCATCAGGAGACGGGGTTGCCTGTGGTGCAGCTTTGCGGCATCCGTCAGAAGGTCCATCCCAAGGCAGAAGCAGATCATGGATGCCGGCCCGGCGGAATTTTTGGGCCTGTT